>Ga0315277_10001392_pt1 | contig 35304 bp, 29 predicted proteins | sample YL17G05_15_MG_FD_203695 | JGI IMG/M metagenome (GOLD analysis project Ga0315277, IMG submission 203695) | Sediment microbial communities from Yellowstone Lake, YNP, Wyoming, USA - YL17G05_15 | ecosystem: Environmental > Aquatic > Freshwater > Lake > Sediment | place: USA: Wyoming | collected...
TGTGTTAGTTTCCACCTTGCCTTGGCCATAGAAAAAACTCCTTTCATTGGCCAAGTTTACGTAAGTCCTTTGCTGGCGCAAGTTTAAAATCTACAAATACTTAGGTTATGAAATGGCTTGTAATATCGGCCCCTGCGGACCATATGATTGCTGGTTTGAGGAAATGGAAAGTGACCCCTGCTATGATGATTGTGGTAACCGGGCAGTTGTAAGATGTGAGGAAACTGAAGAATTTGGCGGCGAATGCGCTTATAATTACTGGTTTAACTACAGGCGAGTAGGTCTGTGCGTTTATTACTGTGGGATAAATGCCTTTCAAGTTCAGAAAAATCGCGGCGGTTGTCGCAACGTGGTCGTTAGGCATCGGACTCAAGACCAATTATCTCCTGGTTGTGATCAAGGAACCAGCGGCAAGTACGATTGGCAGGTCTATGCTTATAGCGAGATAACCGGGAATGGATTCGGCTTCTGCCGTGAATCGACATTAGACCCAAGACCACCAAATAATTTCTGGGACCCAAATCAAGGGCAGGTAAGTCAGTGTGAGAACCAGTGGTGGTAAAGTCTGATTGACAATTCATCCGCTTTATGACGAGAAAGGAAGGATTATTATGTGTAAAGAAAACATGACAAAAATAGTTCTTACTGTAAGTGCGGGATTCATCTTAATCATGGCAACGGGCTTATCGGCACGACCTTGCCCAACGCCGCATGCTGCTATGACCCAAGCGCAGTACTGTCTTACCTTTGCCGGTGAGGCGACCGGGGGGACATTTGTGTTGTACGATTATGCGGACGGCAGGGCACGCTGCGCATCCGTTGAAACAATGCCGGGCGAATCAGCGGAAAAGGTAATAAATCGCCTCGCCGACGTAATCGAAGAAACAAATCCGTTTGACTGGGTGATTATTGGCTCCCGTGAGAATACAAGGATCGTTACCGCAGCAGCCGGTGAGTTGAGAGGTTTGATCGGGGGAACTTTTTTCACTGCCGGGACAGAGATTGGATTAAATATCCCTAAGCCGCCACATTCTTTAACCTGTAATCCCAACTGGGAGGCCAACAGCATCTCACTAAAATGGACCAATCCGCCATTGCAAATTTATGATTCCATTCATATCCTATGGAGTATGGATGGTAGTAGCGGTCCCCTTCCCGGCAATGCAGAAAGTTACGTACTCGATTTGTCTTCACGACGGGGTACTTACGAGATGTACCAGAAACTCGGGATGCTCAAGGAAATCCCCTCTAATGAGACGGCCCTGTATGATATCCATGTATTTGGTATCCGCGGCGATATCTCATCGAATGTAACCCGCATTCGTCTTATCGGAAACACGCAGTGGGAATTGTTCGGCGTTCCCTTCACAAACGGAGTGGCCCCAAACTGGCAGGCGTGGTCTCTTGACGTCAACGGCGGCAGAATAATCGCAGACGAAGGCAAAAGACCCCTTCACAAAACAGCCGGCAGTGCCCTCCCCGATACGCCGTTCTATCAGGTCATCAATACCAGTACGAAGGGCGGTACGGGTGGCGTTTTCAGAAAGTTCATCGGCCTGACACCGGGACACACATATAGGGTAAAAACGCGTGTGGCCACGCTAAGCGAACCAAATCTCGGAGCACCGGGATGGTCTGTCTCTGTTCACGCAGCGCCGAATGGACCGGATGGCCGTGACCTTACCGCAGGACAAATGGCCGGCCTCGATGCCTTACCAGGCGGAAGTAAAGGTCCTGCAATGGGCAGAATGGCCCTTTACGATTCGTCGCTCACTACCAAAGGCCGATTCGTGGAAGTATCGACTGATGTCGCCAAACCTGTGCGGGGGCGAGAAATTACTGATGTTACGCTCCCTGAGGGCGTTGACTCGATTACAGTATGGGTCACGTGCAACAGTTCAGCAGCTTTATCCGCTGGCCTTGACTGGATTGCGATTGAAGATTTGTCAGTGCAAAATCCATAATATAGGCGGGAACAGGCGAATGATATTGACCAGCCTGACATCGTACAACTGATTGACCGTCTTGACGATATCTGCCCAGCCGCCAAGCTCGCCGATGGATTGACCCAGCAGGAATATCTGAATTTCAGACAATCGTTAGCCGAATCAGCGGAAGTGGACTAACAACTGACAAACAGTTACCAACATTATGAATCGTATAACAATTACTCCGTCTTGGCCGCTACCTCTTTCTTGCTTGGCTCTTTCGATTCAAAGCCCTCAAGTTTGAGGTGCTCTTCGTCCTGGACATCGATTTTGATGAGGTTCTTGCCCTTAAACTCGCCGCGCAGCACCGATTCTGAAAGCGGGTCTTCAAGGTAGTGCTCGATTGCCCTTCGCAAAGGCCGAGCGCCGAATTCGGGATTGTAGCCCTTTTCGATTAGGAATTCCTTTGCGGCGGCAGCAAGCTCCAGCTTCAGGCCGTGCTCGGTCAGCCGTTTGAATACCTTGGCAAGCTCGTATTCGACTATCGTTTGCAGGTTCTCTTTTGTAAGCGCCTTGAACACAATTATGTCATCGACCCGGTTGAGGAACTCGGGCCTGAAGTGACGCTCGACCTCCTTATGCAGCATGTCCTTCATTTTTTCGTAATTCGCCTCGGGAGTTTTTTTGCCGAAGCCGAATCCGCCGCTGTTCTTAATCAGCTCAGCGCCGATGTTGCTTGTCATAATCAGAATTACATTCTTGAAGTCAATGATGCGACCGAAGCTGTCGGTGAGGCGTCCCTCATCCATAATCTGCAGCAGGATGTTATAGACATCTGGGTGCGCCTTTTCGATTTCGTCGAGGAGCAGCACCGCATAAGGCCTGCGTCTGATTCTCTCGGTCAGTTGCCCGCCTTCTTCGTAGCCGACGTAACCCGGAGGAGCGCCGACCAGCCGGCTGACATTGTGCTTTTCCATAAACTCGCTCATATCCAGGCGGACAAGGGAATTCCTGTCGCTGAACATAAACTCGGCAAGGGCCTGAGCAAGTAGTGTTTTTCCGACGCCGCTTGGCCCCAGGAATATGAAGCAGCCCATCGGTCTGTTGGGGTCTTTCAATCCGCTTCTGCTTCGTCTGACCGACTTGGCAACAGCCGACAGTGCCTCATCCTGGGAAACGACCTGCTTGTGCAGTTCCATTTCCAGCTCCAGCAGCCGCTGGGTCTCTTTTTTCTCAAGCCGAGTCAGCGGAACGCCTGTCATATTACTGACAACCTCGGCAATGACCTCAGCATCCACTACGCCGGTTGTTTCCTTATTATCTTCATACCACTTCTTCTGCATTTCTGTTTTCTGGTTGAGCAGTTGCTGGGCTTCATCCCTCAGTGCCGCTGCTCGCTCGTAGTCGGCGTTTCTGACCGCCTCATCTTTTTCTCTCTGGAGCTTCTCAATTTTTTCTTCAAGCTCGGTCAAATCAGGCGGCGGTGTAAGGTTCTTGAGGCGAACGCGGGCGCCTGCTTCATCGACGACATCAATCGCCTTGTCGGGCAGGCATCTGCCGGTGATATATCTGGTCGAAAGCTCGACCGCCTGAAAGAGGGCTTCATCGGTGAACTTGACCCTGTGATGCGCCTCATAACGGTCCTGAAGTCCCCGCAGTATGTCAACAGTTTCATCTTTTGTAGGCGGGTCAACAATTATGGTCTGAAAACGTCTTTCCAGGGCGCCGTCTTTTTCGACGTGCTTGCGATACTCATCGAGAGTGGTAGCGCCGATGCACTGTACCTCGCCGCGAGACAGTGCGGGCTTAAGGACGTTGGATGCGTCAATTGCGCCTTCGGCGCCACCTGCGCCGACGAGGGTATGAAGCTCATCGATAAACAGAATGACGTTTTTGGCCCTGCGAACTTCGTTGATGACCGCCTTGATTCGCTCTTCGAATTGTCCGCGGTATTTTGTTCCCGCGACCATTAATGCCAGGTCCAGCACGACGATACGTTTTTCTTTGAGAAGCTCGGGCACTTCCTTATGGATAATCTGCTGGCTGAGACCTTCAACGATGGCGGTTTTGCCGACGCCTGCCTCGCCGAGCAGGACCGGATTATTTTTTGTTCGTCTGCAGAGAATCTGAATGAGACGTTCGATTTCTCTTTTTCTGCCGATTACGGGGTCAAGCTCGCCGTCGATTGCCAGTTGAGTAAGGTCTCTGCCGAAACTGTCGAGTGCCGGGGTTTTGCTTTTGGGCTTGGGTGCGGCGCCCGGCCCCATTTTCATATCCAGGCCTGTCGGCTCTCCCTCGACGCCTGCTCCGAGGAGATTTAAGACCTCCTGGCGAACATCTTCGAGCTTTAAGCCCAGGTTCATAAGCACCTGTGCCGCTATCCCCTCGGTTTCCCGCAGGAGACCAAGCAGTAGATGCTCAGTGCCGACGTAATTGTGGTTAAGAGACCTTGCCTCCTCGATTGCAAATTCGATGACTTTCTTGGCGCGGGGTGTCTGAGGGAGCTTACCCATTGTGACCATATCGGGGCCGCTCTTGACGAGCTTTTCAATTTCAAGACGAAGCTTTTTTATATCGACATCGAGATTTTTAAGGACCGCTGCGCCGACTCCGCTGCCCTCCTTGACTAATCCCAGGAGAATATGTTCGGTCCCGATGTATTCGTGGTTGAATCTCTGCGCCTCCTGATTGGCCAGCGCCATTACCTTTCGAGCACGGTCTGTAAAACGCTCAAACATCTTCTACCTCAAAATCTGTCTTAAAAAAACGTTAGTTGCAGTTCCAAACCCCTTTCGGTAGTTCTCCACTCCGCAGATTTATGTCGCCCAATCCTCCTCTATTATACGCTGCACCTCAAACAACTGTCAACAGTCACACAACACCCGTGCAACTTCACGGTACGTTCTCTATCTTATATGCACTACGTCAGGAGTATGTTCAGAGAGGCCGCCCTCCTGCCGCAGCTACGTGTTGTATCGACAAAAAGAAGGTTTAACTTTCCATTGAGGTTGGTGAAATCTGCATTTTTACATTAAAAAACAGGGATTTTTCAGGGGAAGGAGAAGCAGTGGGTGTCAAAAGCCGCGGAAAAGTTTGGAATTTTGCGCAACTTTCTTGCAATTGTTGCGTCTTATCGGGTATAAAATCAGACAGTATTGTGAAAAACGAAGAAAGTTGAGTCAATTCAAGGGAGGTGCAGAAAATGCTCCTAAGAGAAAAAAGAGTCGTTTTGGCAGCAGTCCTGGTTGTTATATGTATTTGCGCAGGCGGATATTCGGCAGAGCCGAACGACCAGGTGCTCAAGGTTGTGCCTGCGGATGTGCTGTTTTGCGCGCGGGTCAAGAACCTCGAATATACCGCAAGTATGATTGACCAGTTTGCGGTGGGTATTTCACCAATGCCGCTTGCAACTTCGATGATAGTGCGGACACAGCTTGCGGGAATGCTGGGCAACCCGGAGCTTGCGGGTGTGAATATGGCGGGCAGCTTCGCTGTCTTTGCGACGGCAGAGCCGAACCAGACAATCCCCGATATCTACATGCTCATTCCGATAACCGACTACAGCCGGATTGTCGAGCCGAACACGAATGTCGGCAAACCCGACGCCAACGGCATATCAGCGATTATGCTGGAAGGAAGACCGAATAAATTTATGACAAAGGTCGGTGGTTTCGCCCTGTTGGCCCGCGAGTACGGCAAGTGCCTGTGGATGGGTAAGTCGTTGTCGGCGGCCAATGCGGCCACGCTGTTTATCGCACTTGGGCCTGTCGAGGTCAAGCAGGCGGACGGCGACCTTATTTGGGCGTACGGAAATATTCAGAAGGCATCGAAGACGTACTGGCCGTTGTTGCTTGGTCAGATAGAGCAGCTCAAAAAGACGATGCAGAAGAGCAGTGAGCCGAACAAGGCGGGGATGGCGATGGACCCGGCCTTTATTATAGATATGTACGGACGTCTGGCCAAGACGCTGCTTGATGAGGGTAAGACGCTGACGATTGCGACCAGTCCCAAGCCGGACCTGCTGTTGGTGAAGACGACATTCAAGGCGCTGCCGGGCACAGATACGGCCGGTATCCTCACCGCTGAGGGCACGACCAGCCGAAAGAACGACCTGGGGGGTTTCCTTGAGGATGGGGCGGTTATGAATTGTGTCGGGCAGATGAACCATCCGTCGATGAGGAAAATGAATGCGAAATTCATCGACCTGACAGCACAAATGGTCGGCAGAGACCCGAACGCGGACGACGTCGTCAAGATAAAGAAGCTCTCTGCTGATATGACAAATTCCTATGAGGGCCCGTTTGCCTTCTCGATGTCGGGTGAGCCGAATGTCAAGCCGCCCTTTGGGTACAAGTACGTAATGGCGATAAAGGACGTCAACGGATTCAACAAAGTAACCGATGAGTTTACCCGGATTTGGAGCGGCAGTGTAATCGATGAGTTTATGAAGAAGATGGGTATGGAGACGACCTTTACAGTCAAACACGGCGTTGACAACTATAAGGGGACGTCGATAGATTCCATGAGTTTCGGGATGAAATGGGGCGACGGTAATTCGCCTGAATCGCAGATGCTCAACAATATGTACGGCGAGGGGATAAATTACCGCTGGGCGATTGTCAAAGGATTATGGATTTGCACGACAGCGGACGACGCCAACGCCATTTACAAAATGATTGACCAGGTGCAGGCAGGTGCTCCTGCGACGGTATGTTCGGAGATGCAAAAGGCGAAGGGGATTATGCCGGATGTAAACAATTCCGATGTGTTAGTCACCTACAACTATCTGCGGCTGTTTAAGGCAATGGCGGGAATAATGCCTGTGCCGATGCAGGGGATAAATATAACGAGCAAAAGCAACCTGGTTTTTGCCGCCAGGGTGCGTAGTGGAAGTGTGACGGTCGATATAGCTATGCCGAAGGAGCACTTAGTCGAGATGATGATGCAGCAGCAGATGCAGCAAAAAATGCAGAAGCAGCAGCCAGCTCCATTGGCGCAGCCGAATCAGCCGGGAGAATGATGTAGAGACGTGACCCTTCTTCGCTGACGCTTCCGTCTTCGCTCGCGCTACGCCGGACAGGCCGAAGGGCAAGCCCATCCTTCGCTACGCTACGGAGGGCGGGCCCGTGGCTCGCCTTGATTTCAACCGCGGAGGCCGCTGAGTTTTTTTGCCTGGGTCTATTTCTTGAAATTGCGCCTCAATGCGTATAGAATCCGCACAGCGAGAGGAAACGATATGAATGAAAATATCTTATTAGTACGCAGGCCGAAGTCGTTTGAGGAATTAAAGCAGACAAATCAGTTCGGGGCAGAATACTGGAGCGCAAGGGACTTGCAGCCGATGCTGGGCTACAACCACTGGCGAAGCTTCGATAACGCCGTCAGCAAGGCGATAATAAGCTGTGAAAAGTCAGGCAATGAGCCGGGGCATCACTTTGCGCGCGCGCGCAAACCGATAATTGGCGGTAAGGGGGCGGTCCAGGAAGTGCCGGATTATCATCTTTCGCGGTTCGCCTGTTATCTCATTGCTCAAAACGGCGACCCGCGAAAGCCGGAGATTGCCAACGCCCAGAAGTATTTCGCGATTCAGACCCGCAGGCAGGAGGTTTCCGACATTTTGGCAGCCGATATGGAACGGCTTGAGATGAGGAAGCAGGCATCGGAAGATTTCCGTGCATTGTCCGGCGCCGCCCGTGACGCAGGGGTTCAAAATAAGATGTTCGGTGTTTTTCACGATGCCGGATACAAGGGGCTTTATGGCGGCAGCGGCGTTGAGGACATCAAGAAACGCAAGGGTATCGACCGGCGGGAAAACCTGATGGACCGAATGAACGCCACGGAATTGGCGGCCAATCAGTTCCGAATGACCCAGGCACGCGAAAAATTACAAAAGGAGAATATAAAGTGCCAGGAGCAGGCAATCCAAACCCATAACAAGGTTGGCAAAGAGGTTCGGGACGCCATCAAGCGTATCGGCGGCACTTTGCCCGAAAGTATCCCTCCTGCCGAGCATATCAGGATTGTCCAGAAACGGATTAAAGGCGTTAAGCCCCGCCTGCAATTGGATGAAAAGAACGCCAAAGGCATTATCGGCGGCGAAACAAAATAAAAATTATGGCACGATGAAAAACGGCGAGTGGCTCCATTTTTTACAAAAGAAATGACACAATCTGAAGAACGACAATCATACCTACTAAAAATCTTAGAATCTAAAGCTCCCAAGAAGTTGATAGTTGCAGGCCCTGGAACTGGTAAAACTTTCACTTTCAGACAAATTCTGAATTCGCACTTGGGAGAAAACAACCTTGTGCTAACTTTCATTCGAAAACTCATCGAAGATATGGAAAAGAAATTGGGACAATTAGCAGAAGTGAAAACATTCCACGCCTACTGCAAGAAGCTTTTACACCAAAAGAACAGAAGGATAGAACTGGTTCCATATTTAACAAAAATCATTGAAAGTGACTCAAAAAATCTAGGTTACGGTTTATCTGATTTCGATGCTAAATTTCAAGTATTAGACGAAAGCTCAAGGGAGATTAGATTCTACTTAGAACGAGGACGATATTATGAGGTCGTATCATTCAACGATTCTGTATACATAGTTCTAAAAGCTATAAGAAATGGCGATATTGAACTGCCAAAGTTTAACCAAATCGTTATCGATGAATATCAAGATTTCAATCCCTTAGAGGTTGCTTTTATCGACCAACTTCAAAAATATGGAAACATTCTGATCGTAGGAGACGATGACCAAGCAATTTACACAGGGCGAAATTCCTCGGCAGTTCATCTGCGACAAAAATACCACTCAGGAAATTATAAACTTTTCGATCTACCCTTTTGCAGTCGCTGCCCGAGCGTTATTGTCGATGCCGTTAACGGTTTTATCAAAAATACTCAGATAAATGGTTTACTTAAAGACCGTATTCCTCGGCCTTTTAGTCCTTTTCTTGAGGATAAAAGAGAAATCAACGACCGATATCCCAAAATAATCACTGCGAATATTTCCATGCTTCCTACAATATCGCAATATATCAAAACTGAGATTGCTAAAATTCCCTCAGAAGACATCTCTGATTCTTGGGAAGAAGGTGAAGAATACCCTACAGTTTTAATCGTTGGTCGTTCTCATTATATCCGCGAGATTCATAAAGGCCTGAAATCAGATTATCCTTTTGCAAAATTAGTTACTTCGGAGACGGCTGAATATTCCCTTCCTGATGGATATGAAATGTTGCTTCGGCAAGAAGACTCGAATCTTGGCTGGCGAATCTTAGCTGAAATACTACTTGATCCTAAAAAATACGGCGAGATATTAAGACAAACGATAAAACATAACAGGATAGTTGAATTAATCCCAAGCAAATTTGTCTCCAAACATAAGAGGGTTATTGAACTGCTTCGGCAGAAACAAGTAATGTCTGAAGTAAAACAAGATCTAAAAGGATTATTAGGAGAAAACTATAACATCGTTGCCGATAGATTCTTTGCAGAAGAGCAAAAGGAAGAGCCGGCAAACAAAACAATGCCATCTGTTCTATTAACCTCTTTCCAAGGTTGTAAGGGCTTATCCGGAGGTCATGTTTTCATTGTTGGTGCTAACGATGGGGACATTCCAAAACTTAATCCCAAGAATGGAGTCTCCGACGTAGAGTGCTGCAAGTTTACCGTCGCTTTAACTCGCACTCGTCGTTGTTGTCACATTCTCTCAAACAAATGGCTTAATAATCCAAAGACTAAAGATAATAAGTGGGCTAAAAATTTCCAACCTACGCGGTTTTTGAAAATGATTCCAAGACGTAATTTAGAGGATAGAGGATATATAAAAAGTTCTAACTTAAGATAGATAAAACAAATTCCTACATTTTGCCAGGCCGGTTAAAAAACTCGTTAAACGGTTGCGGTTGCGCAACTCGTTACGTCTTGCGTCCCTTCGAATTCGCTCAGGGCAGGCAGTTGAGAGGAGACGAATCGATTCTGTCCGCTGTGCACTATCCGCTGAGCGCTGTTTTTGCGGGCAATTTTTGCCTGAATAATTCCTTGTATTTCATATCCGATTTTAGAACGTGGGCTGTCAGCCATAATACAAGAAACTCTGCAATTTCGCCGGCGACCATTGATTGATTATTCAGGGCGTTTATAGATAGTTCGGCCGTCGTTTCGATGAAGTAGGCGTGTTGCTTTTTATGTAACGCAATCTCCGGATAACCGTGTTCCTGCATCATCTCTTCTTCATCTGCGAAATGCTCTTTCGCGTATTTAAGCATTTCCGTCAGTGTCTCCGTAACCAGCTTTGAATCTGCGGATGCAGCGGAGCGTTCGATGAGTTTATTGATAATTTCAAACAGGCGCCGATGCTGACGGTCGATTTTCTCAACCCCCAAGCTGTATTCATCCGTCCAGCGAAACTTTTCCATTTTAATCTCCTTGTTTCAAGCTGTGTTTGTAGGCCGCGGCCTTTTGGATACCCCCAATGCTTACTGTATCTGTTTTATCGGCGTTCAAAACCTCGAAAATTATTATTTTTGTGGCAAAATAATCCGTGAAGTCAGCGTAATCCGCGATTGAAATCTTAAATCGGCAATCGGAAATCGGCATTCGTCAATTAGAACTATCTCTGTGTCCTCTGCCTGCCCTACGTATCCCGCGGGGCGAAGCGGGGTGCTCTCGGTGGCTAAAAAGCAGTGTAAATCCGTCCGCCGAAGGCCCGGCCTCGCCATCGGCGAGAGCCGAGGCGGGCGAGACCTCGCCAAATGGCGGGTGCTTATCGGCGGCTGAAACGCCTTTTTTAGTGATTTTGAATAAATTTTTATTATTTTTGTTGCAGCGAGGGAGGAATGTGGTATAATGAATTTTTTGTAGAGCATATCTTTTCGTCTCTCAAGGGTATCCTCCGACATAAAATGTGAGAGGCACATTATAGATTGACGGCCAATTAGAAGGCCAAGGAGTATTATTGTGAGTTCAGGAACAGTAAAATGGTTCAATGGGGAAAAAGGATATGGGTTTATCGTCGCTGATGACGGCGGCCCGGACCTGTTCGTTCACCACTCTGAAATCAAGACAGAGGGGTATGCAAATCTGAACGAAGGGCAGAAGGTTGATTACATAGTGGGCCAGGGGAAAAAAGGACCCTGTGCGACAAGCGTTACAACTAAATAAACCACCGATAATTGACGCCAAAGAAAGGCCTTGTCCCGATTCGTCGGGACGGGGCTTTTTTATTTATCGTGAAAATTGGGACAGTCATATCTTTTAAGAATTGAGAATAATCCAATTCTCCATTTTGCCGGCCGGCGAAGTCGTCTTGCGTCGTGTGTATTGCGTCCTGCGTCCTTCGTCGGTTGTCTGTCATCTGACTTCCGTTCTCCGTCTTCTGTTCTCTCATTAAAAAAATTGATTCTTAAAGCACTCCATAAGTATATACGCATATACTTATATAGTATTGATTATCTTCTTTTGTTTATCCGCCAACGGCAGGGCGAGTATTCCCGCGGAAATAATTTAATTTGCTTGAATTCTAATGCCGAAAGCAATATAGTATAATTATGGGAAAGACGACATTTTCCTGGGACAACCGAAAGGCGGCGCAGAATCTGAAAAAACACGGGGTCTCCTTTGAAGAGGCCTCGACGGTATTCTTTGATGAGAACGCCAGGGAGTTCTTTGACCCTGACCATTCGGCTGACGAAGACAGGTTCCTGATGCTGGGCTTTAGCTGCCGACTGCGGTTGTTAGTTGTTTCATATTGCTTTAACAAAGAAGGAAAGCAAATAAGAATAATTTCCGCAAGGAAAGCGACAACTAAGGAGAAAGGCGAATTTGCCAGAGGTGAACTATGAGAAAAGAATACGATTTTTCGAAAATGAAAAGCCGGCGGAATCCATACGCGAATATCCTTAAAAAGCAGGTTACGCTGCGTCTTGGGGTCGATGTGATTGACTATTTCAAGCAAATGGCACAGGAGACCGGAATCCCTTATCAAAACCTGGTAAATCTTTACCTGCGTCAGTGTGCTCACTCACACAAAAAGCTGACGGTTGCGTAGGCAAGCCGCCCTGCCTTGCGTCAGGGCATATCGCCAGCGGGGTGTTCGCGGAGGAATCTGGCGGTGAGGTCATCGGAGTCGCCGAGTTGTTTTCGCAAGAGTGTCAACTCGGCTTTTAGTTTTTTAACGAGGCCGGCATAAGCAGGGTCATCGTAAAGGTTGTTTAGCTCGCGGGGGTCTTTCAGCAAATCGTAGAGTTCCCAGGCATCTATGTCGTGATAGAAGTGAATGAGCTTGTACCGCTGGGTACGGATGCCGTAGTGGCGTTTGACCATATGCCAGCCGGGGTATTCATAGTAGTGATAGTACATCGACTTTCGCCAGTCGGCGGGCGTCTTGCCGCGTAATAAGGATTTAAAGGTGCGGCCCTGCATATCGGCGGGTATGGGTACGCCTGCGAGATCCAGGAACGTTGGCGCAAAATCGATATTGACGACAATATCCTCGTTTATCGAGCCGGTCTTTATCTGTTTGGGGAATCGTACGAGAAGCGGCATACGCAGTGATTCTTCATACATAAAGCGTTTATCGAACCAGCCGTGGTCGCCGAGGAAGAAGCCCTGGTCGGAGGTATAGACGACAATGGTATTTTCTATAAGGCCGGACATATCAAGAAAATCGAGGAATCGCCCGACGTTGTCGTCAACCGAAGCGACGCAGCGCAGATAGTCCTTGATGTACTGCTGATACTTCCAGTTTTTGAGTGATTTACAGGTAAGGCCTGTCGGCGGCTGCCTTTTGAGGTCGCTATCGACAAGATGATTTTGAATCGTCATTTGTTGTTGGCGGGCGGCGTCGCATCGCGTTGTCCAGTCGTCATCGAAGGTCGGCGGAAGGGGTATATCAGCGTTTTCAAACATAATTGCGTGCGGGGCATCCGGCTGCCAGTTGCGATGCGGGGCCTTGTGATGATAGAGCAGGCAGAAGGGCTTATCGCTTGTTCTGTTCCTCAACCAGTCCATACATTTATCAGTGATGATGTCGGTGACGTAGCCGGTGTATTTTGTCCTACGACCCATCTCAATCATTTCAGGGTTGAAGTATTCGCCCTGGCCCGGCAGGATGTTCCAGTAATCAAAGCCGGTCGGGTCGCTCTTTAAGTGCCATTTGCCTATCAGGGCAGTTTCATACCCGGCTGCCTGCAACAATCCGGGGAAGGTCGGCTGGCTGGCGTCGAAATTGACCTTGTTGTCGATGACGCCGTTTACGTGGCTGTATTTGCCCGTAAGGATTGTCGCCCTGCTCGGCGCGCAAATCGCGTTTGTGCAAAAGCAATTTCTGAAAAGCATTCCCTCTTTTGCGATACGGTCGAGGTTGGGGGTTTTGTTTATCCTGCTTCCGTAGCAGCTCATTGCGTGTGCGGCGTGGTCATCGGTCATAATAAAAACGATGTTGGGTCTGTTCCTTTGTGAGCTCGTTGTTCGGCAAACGCCGGCGCAGCCGGACAAAAGCGAGGATGCACCGCCGACGGTCACGACTTGTCCGATGTTCTTGAGAAACTCTCTTCTTGTCCGGCCTTGCATAATACGACTCCGTACACACATTCTGCGTATGCACTGTATTATGCGTAGCGATTTGTGTCAACCGATATAAGATTGCGATGCACAATCTGTGCGACAAATTAGCGCGGAAACCGGCGAATGCGGAAAACAGAAAAAGACCAGGCCGCAGAGCACGGCTCGGTATATGATGACGATTTACTCTTCTTGCTCTTTGAGCATTTTACGCAGGTACTCATTTTCCCTGCGGGTCGCCTCAAGGTCCAGAAGCTGATATTTTATGCAAATCCTCAGGTAGTCAATTGATTCCTGGAGATTGCTGACGCTCTTCTGGAGTTGCTTTTGGTTGTCTTCGGCCTGCTTGGCCAGGACGGCCAGTTTTCTGTATGCCGGGTCAACAGGCCCGCCAAATTCCTTAACCAGCTCGTTAAGCTCCCCTTCCAATTTTGCTTCGTCTATCACCCGCCACCCCGAAATAAAACCTTGTTTCCATTAACCCAGGACAGGGCACCGACTCTGCTGCTTGTAACTGTGCAAAATTCATACCCGAATACTCTTAAAACATCGGTATGTTCAATTTCGGTCATAATCCCTTGTTACTGGCTGCAATCCCAACCTGTTTTGTGGGTTCTGACTTCTGTCTGAAATTTCGCGGATGTAATGAAAATGTCGGTTGCAATCAGTCGTTGCGTATCGTCAACGCAATAATACTCTGGAAACGGCCAAATCGCTCATAAGGGCTGAATACGAAAGAAATTGTGAACTATGTTGATAAATATGAACGCTATTGCTGCCGATTTGCACCACACACTTTTTATCAGGGCTGTCCGAGCGGTTTTTGTCTGCTCGACTGGTAAGCGGGATTTACAGGTTATCCTGATTTACCGCCGAAGGGTTCATTACCCGTCCTATAAAAAGGATGCTGCCAGAATGGTTATCACGGATAAGGAAAATGAAGGGATGGTCTGCGCGAAAGACGGGCATAGCAGGCCCGACGGATGTCGCTTTCATTGTAACAGCCGTTGCGGCAGCGGCCTCTGTGCCCTCTTCGTTAATATCCACGTAGGCCTTGTGGACAACCGCTGAAATGAAAAGGTCTTTATTACCTGTTATACCGGAAAAGTCGGCTTTGTCCGGCATAAAGGCATCGGTCATCCCCATCGACCTGAGCACATCAGCCAGGCCGAATTCGCTTGTCATTTTGAACTTTGGAAATGATACCCTGACCTCTCGTGTTCGGAATTGACCAAGCCAGCGGGATATGTTTTCGTCAGTAAGCTCTTCATCCAAATCCTTAATGCCGTCGAGTTTTTTCGGCAGAAGGGCAATCATCGAAAGTTCTTTTGCGACATAAGGCATTTCCAGGCCCTGCAGTTCGGTTGTCTCCATATAGTTGAAGTCGGCTGTTTGATTCATCATCGGGACATCCTTCTTTTCGCCGGTGAGCAGGATGAATGGCTCATGCCTTGTCTGTGCAGGTTTGAACTGGCTGGCCCATTTACCCTTGAAGTAAATCGCATTTGTGAGTACCAGGCGAGTCAGCCGGTCCAACGTTCCCTGCCTGATAAGGTCTTTGATTTTGTCTTTGGTTTTTTCCTCCACCCACTCGTTAATAATGCTTCGTACACCTTCGGGATTGTCGGCAAAATCGACCTGTTGCAATTGGCCGTCATAATTGGTCTTCACAAGGTCGAGGAAATCGTTCAGGAAGACGTAATCCTTTTGTCCCCACAGGGCATTGGCAACAGTAAGTTCGTAATTGCCTTTGCTGCCGGCTGCGTTGAGGTTATTGATAATGCTGCCGAAGGCCTGGTGGAGCTGTTTTTGCCCGGGGCCATCCGGCGCCGCGGGAAGGCAGAGGACGTCAGCCATCTGTTTTGCGGTGTTACCGCGAGCCCCTGCGTAAGTCATAGCCAGAGCCGATGAGATGCTGTAAGGCGAGAAGAACAGGTTGCCTTGCTGGTCGCGGAGCTTGGTGTAAATGTCGCAGGCGAATTTGGTGTTGGCCTGGACAATCGTCTGGGGGTCGGATTCTGCCGAGGCGGTCAGAGCGGCCGCAAGGGCCATCAGAATTGACGCACACTTAATTCCTCGCATATCTGTAAGTCCTTTTTTGTCCCGCACTATTTTTCCGTCTGCGTTCCGTTATTGACACTATGCAGACATAAACATTATAATAGCATTGTTCGTTGCTGAGAAATTTATTTTGGAAGGGCGGTTATGGACCTTGGAAAAGACAGTCCCGTTGGGCGATTCAAATGGCATTTTATTCTCATCGGCGTTGCGCTATCGGCGATAGTGCTGCTGACGATATTGGCCAGTGTGTTCAGGATAAGAGGCAGTGAGATGATTCCACTGATACTATTGATGCTGGGTGTATTGGTTATTGTCGTGGCGATGTTTATCCTGCTGGTGGGCGTATTCAAGATAGGAGGCGAGATTGAGGATAACGGCGCGAAGATTGAAAAGCTTGGCGCGGAGCTTGAGAAGATGCAGCAATTGCTCGGCCAGGTCAATCAGAACACCCGGCTGAGCGAGACCGCCAAGAACATCGCGTTTCGTGACGCAGACCGGCAGACGCTTCGTGACGCAGTGTTTGACAAGCTGCAGCAGAAGGATTTTGAGGCGGCCAGTGAGATAATCGACGAGATTGCGCACAGCACGGGGTATAAGAAGCTGGCCGAACAACTGAGCATCCAGGCCGACAAGTACCGAGATGCCACGGACGTTGAAAGAATGAATCAGGTCATTGCCCATATCGAAAAGCACCTGGAGGACCACCAGTGGGCAAAGGCAAGCGCTCAAACCGAACAGTTGATAAGGGCATATCCCAATTCAGAAAAGGCGATGGTATTACGCCAGAAACTTATCGACAAAAAGGATGAACGCAAGAAAGTGCTGCTCAACGCCTGGGACGATGCGGTTAAGAGGCAGGCCACCGATCGAAGTTTGGAAATCTTAAGAGAGCTTGACCAGTATCTGACGCCGAACGAGGGTCTTGCCTTGCAGGAGGCGGCAAGGGACGTCTTTAGAACAAAACTGCACAACTTAGGCGTACAGTTCTCATTGGCGATATCAGGCAGGCAATGGGCAAAGGCGCTGCAGACGGGGCAGGAAATCGTCCGCGATTTTCCCAACAGCAGAATGGCCGACGAAATCCGCGAGAAAATCGTCATCCTCAAGCAGCACGCCGAGCAGAAGAAGACATAAATGCCATATCTTTGTGCGCCTTGCGCTCCAGCGGTGCATTTCGTGTCCATCGAGTTGCATAGTAAAGCATTGGCCATCGTAACCGCAGATGAACGACGCATGTTGTCCACTATTCCTATTTCCTTTTCAAAGAGCACCTGCAAAAAAAGGTGGCTGTGGGGGAATCGGCTCCCGGCGGGGGTTCTGGCTCCGTCGGTATAGCGATTGACGAATCCGATTACGGTGCCTTTTTGTTTATAACTTTCGAAGATACTGACGATATTGAAATCGTCAATGCCAAAAGCATGCAGTATGTTGACATCGTGACTGCTCCTGGCGCGACCAACCTGGCTGGTATTGCTATGGATGAAGGCAATCGCTATTCGAAAAGTTCTATCAATCGTGCGAAAGCTGCCTTGGGATTTACCCCGCAGGCCTTTGACCAGGCGATAAATTCGGTAATATCAACCCGTCTATTAGCGACTTCGCAATTATGAACATAACTTTGCGGTTTATTGAGAATTTTGCCTATATCTCTCTGCGTAAGGTTTGCGCTTACTCGTAATTCCCGGAGAAACAGGGGTATAATTCTGTAACTTGCATTATGCTGAGCTTTTGTGGACATGAAGACAATTTAGAATAAATTTAAGTTGACACTATTTCAGTGTCAAGGTAAAATATGACATTAGAAAGGCCCCAACGGAAGATTAACTTCGCGGATGCCTTGATATGTACTCTGTGATTGAGATTTTTATGCAAAAACCGCGTGTTTATGGTATAATACGCATAAATGAGACCTTTTTAAGGAGATCGGACTATGGGAAACATGAAAATGGGGATAGCGGGGTTAATTGTGTTCTTTCTTGGGGTCTTGCCGGCAAAAGCAGACACGGTCTGGGATTATGGCCATCACGAAATAAATATTGGTGACATGTATGGCGAGATCTGGATGCACAACGACGCTACGGCGGATATGTTCGGGGGCTACGTACAGCAATTGGGTACATTGGATTCAAGCGAATTTGATATGTTTGGTGGAACAATATACAGAATGCTCATACGCTATGACAGCTCCGTAAATATTCATGGAGGTACCATCAGCTCACTTATTATTTACGAGGATGAAAATGGCGTTATAAACTTGTATGCACATGACGTCACCTACTATCCGACCGGCGGGCCTGTTTACAATTTATCTTGGATAGATGGGTACTACAACCAAGGCAACATATACTTTAGTTACGATATTAGCGGCAGCGATATGTCAAACATTAACGTTGTTCCGGAGCCGACTACCATCCTTTTGTTAGGTCTCGGCGGTTTGATTCTGCGGAAAAAATAATGTAACACCAACACATCACAAAATCTTTTTTGAGAGGAGATAAAATGATTTCTTGTCAGAGATACATTTCATCCATTGCATTTTTCTTTGTTGTCGTTTCCGGAGTTGCGCAGGCCAAGTCGTTGTACGTTATCAACGATACCTACACATCGCAGTTGCGTGCATACGAGATTGCCGGAACATCTCTGGTTTACCAAACAGATTATATTTGTGAATCGGCCCCCGGCGGGGGTGCTGGATCCGTCGGTATAGCCATTGACGAATCGTATTTTGGCACGTTTCTTTTTGTAACCTTCGAAGATACTGACTACATTGAAATCGTCAATGCCAAGAGCATGCAGTATGTGGACACTGTCACTGCTCCCGGCGCGGCTAACCTGTCTGGAATTGCTATGGATGAAGGCAAGAGTAAAGTTTATACAATGGACCGATATACGAACCATTTGTATTCTTACACGTGGTACCCATCGACTAAAGTCCTAAGACCGGACTTCAACGACCCTTATTATATTGAATTGCCCGCCTTTAAGTATGGCCAAGGGAAAGGCGCTTTTGGCATAGCACTCGATGAAGCGACCAGGCGTTTGTACATTGCGAATAATACCAACCAGATACAGTGCTACAATACAGACGACTGGTCGAAAGATCCAAACATCCCTGTTTCCTGTAACGTTATCGGTGTCGCCGTCGACGTCGGCAGGCAGCTGCTTTACTACGGTAGTATGGGCGGCTACGGCCAGGGCGACCCCAATTTATACCAATACAACCTTTCGACGGGAAATGAGCAATCTGTGTATTTAGGTGACTCTATTTACGGATGTTCTGTTGCCGGAATCGCCGTTGACCAGCAGACCGGCCTTGTTTATCTGACGACATACGGAGATGACGGCGAAACTTACTATCCAGACCCGCCGGCAGACCGACTTATGATTTATGACGCCAATCTGATAAAGCAGCCGACAGGGCAGACCTGGGAATCCAGTGACATCGGCAACCCGGCAGGGATATGTGTGCCAATCGGCGAAGTGGAGTACAAGCCGCCGAATTTGATTCTCTCCAAGACAAGCGATGTTACGCCGGGCGAGTGTAACGAGCCGAACGACTACATCACATACACCATAACTTACATTGCCAACGGGCATTCCGATACTAACGTCGTACTCATCGACTATTTGCCCGAAGGGGTCACATATGTGGGCATGGATGCAGGGGATCCTCCGTTTGCGTTCTGCGAATACAACCAGCAACAGCACGTCCTTGTCTGGGACATCGGTGATGTCGGGCCAAACGATATGGACTCAATCGACATTTTCGTGCGAGTAAATAATCTGGCAGAACCTTTAGGCACAATACGAAACTTCTGCGAGATGGAGGGCGATTCCACTTACGTTAACGCTGAGGTTAGTACACCGGTATGTTGCTGGGACCCGCCGGTGATTTACGTTGATTTCGACCGCTGGGGCGGTTCAAACACCGGTATGTCCTGGAAAAACGCATATCTGGACCTTCAGTATGCGCTCAACAGGGCCTCTGCCGGCTGCGGCAGCGATATCTGGGTTGCCGCAGGACCATACAAACCATCTATTCCGGAAGGACAGTCAGCCACGTTCCAGTTGGTAAGCGGATACCCTGTCTATGGGGGCTTCGCAGGAAATGAATATGCCCTTGAACAGCGAAACCTTCACGACCCCAATAACGAGACCATCTTGACGGGGTACATGGACTGGCAGACGAATTACCTTAACGTTGTCAGTGCATCGAATGTGAATGCGGCAACGATTCTTGACGGCTTCACGATTACGCAGGGGGAGCAAGCAGGTGTCAATCTCACCGGCGGGTTGCCGACAATTGCAAATTGCAAAATACATCATAATAACGGAGCCGGTATATCCGGTAATGATGCAAATCTCGGGTTGAATCACTGTATTATCAGCGACAATGTCGGTAGTGGGATATACATCTCAAACTCGAAACCGGTTTCGATAACGCTCACAAATAACCACATACACAACAACCAGGCGTCCGGAATCTACATTTACGAGTACTTCTATCCCGGCAGTTCACAGATAACCATCAGAAATAACACGATAACCCGCAACACAGGTGATGATGTTTATGGAATCAGCGTCTCGTCAAATGGCCAGCCGAATATCACCAACTGTATCGTATGGGGCAACAGCGCCCAGATTACCCCCTCACTAAACAACGTTACGTATTGCTGTGTGCAGGACGGGTACTACGGAACAAATAATACGAGCAGCGACCCCTGCTTTATAAATGCGATAATCGACCCCAACGACTATCACCTCGGACCGGCCTCTGTTTCTTGTATTGACAAGGGCAAGACCAATTCTACGGAGCCGAACGAAACGGATTTGGACGGCGAAGACCGTGTAATGGATGGCGACTACAACAACACTTTTATCGTCGATATCGGCGCGGACGAATACTTTTGGCCGAAAGCCGATTTTAACAGGGATGGAATCGTGAATTTCATTGACTTTGCGTTTTTTGCAACCGCCTGGCAGACAGGTACCGGCAATCCGGATTACAATGATATTTACGACTTAAGCGACAATAACTTCATCGACTGCCTTGACCTCGCCGAGTTCTGTGACTGGTGGCTATGGATTGCCCCCTGGTCGGATTTGTACGAAACGCAAATGAGCCATGCCGAAACCGATATGGGTATGGCCAGCGGAGAAATGGCGAGCGGCGAATCAATTGGTTTAATGTCGTTGTCGGCTGATGAGTCGCAGGCGTTGCAGGCCGAGCAGCCGGTGTTTACCGAGATACGGATTGAGGAATTGATTGAGCGGTTTGAGCAGATTTGGGAAAGTGATGCCGAAGTGCGCGAGGCAATCACCGAAGCCGATATGCAGAAATTCCTCGACTCGCTGAAGGAGGAGTTGTAGAGCAAGGCGAAGAGAGACCAACTACTGGAAGTCGAAGAGGGACTGGGTTTTAATCATCGCAATCTGGTCTGGGTAGGCGGCGAAGGTATGGATTTGGAGTTCGGTACGCCTGGCCTCGAAGTCAACATAGCAGAAGGGCTGAAGGCCGTCTATCTCAAGCTCTGGGAATTTTACGAACACGCCGCGTTCACGGCCGAAGCGCTCAAGGTCGGTATTGCTTTGGCGATAGAGATTAGGGTTCATTTTTTCGACCTGGAAATCGGTCATATATGAGACGCCCCTGCTGAGGGTGCACTTGTGTGAACGAGGGCCTCGGAACTGGAATCGCTCGATGAGGCCTCGCTGAGGAAGCATCTGGCCTGGGGCGCTAATCACCTCGGCAAGACAGACATCACCGGAGAAGACACTGATAACGTGGGTGCAGCCGGTGACCCAGATATGCGCCTCGTATTTTTCGGTACGCAGCTTTCGACTGGCATAGACCGTGAAAAGTTCGGGGTGCAGAGGCCGCTGAAACAAGCTGAAGGATAGTTCATCAATCGCTACGTTAATCTGTGGTGATTCCATAAACCTGCAAACCTCATATTGTTAAATCCGTTCCACTCTGTTTGACCTCATTATACAAAATTTGCACACCCCGAATCAACCCCTCTATCAGTATTGATAAGGGGTTTTTCGATACTTATAGGACGATTATTTTGCAAGCCACGAAAATGAAAGGACTAACAGAGGCAAGATTTTTTACGGAAAATTGAAAAAGGCGCCGATTGACGCCATTTTTTTACCTGTAGAAGAACAGGGCGTTGACCAGAGTTGCGATAATGTCGTAAAAGGCGTGAGTTCCGGCGGTGATTCCGAAGCCCCTGATAGCGAAGAGGATTGCGAAATAGACGCCCGCAATTGTCCGAAATGCGAACTTCGCCCAGTCGAAGGCATCGACGGTGTTGAACTGTCCATTGAGCAAGTCAACGTGATGATGAGCGCTGAAAAGCGCCGCGGAAATGAGAACGGAGAGGATAATCGAGTTTCGTTTTCCCAATCCCAGTAAATCCTGAAAGAAGAGCATCAGCAGACAAATCAGGAACAGGCGGAAGATAAGCTCTTCGTAGATACCTGCGCCGACGCCCGTAACGATGTCCGCCAGCAGAGTCGCGGCGTGAGGCGAGGCGGCCGGCGGCTGGACAACCGCCAGGGTCACTGTAGCTGGAGCGTGATACCCTGCCGCAACGCTGCGGCCGGTCATAGCAGTATGAAGAAACAAGCTGAGCACAATAAGCGGAACGGCAAGCAGCATGCACTCGATTGCCATCGGGATGAAGTCAGCGGACCAGACGTGCCACTTTTTTCCTGAAACGAGCTGCAGAGCGGCCAGGATAACCACTACCATCAGGGCAGGTGCGGCCCAGACGAACTTACCGCCGAAGCCGAGATAATCGAGAAGCTGCTGCATCCAGACAAACGCCACGACGCGAACCTGGCTTTGGTTAAGGACATCGGTGTTAATCAGGATTGTCCCAAGCTCATAGAAAGCGATGAAGGGAAGGAGAAAAACGATTGCGTAAATCGGACGGCTCGTCCGTTCGAGGTAAGAGTCCTTAGCGTAATTGAATACCTGACTTGTACTGAACCTGAATTTGTCTGCCATTCCCTTGGTCACCGACATTGCCAAACGTACATAGAGATAAAAAGTTCCAGCATTGGCAGTTTACTTTAGCCGGGCTGAAATTACAATATCAAACATAGACAGGTAACGTAACCGGCGGAAAAATGACAAGTAAACAGTTGACAGAAATATATGATTTGCTTTTTGAGCGTTTCGGGCCTCAGCACTGGTGGCCGGGCGAAACACAGTTTGAGATAATGACCGGTGCTATTTTGACCCAGAACACGAACTGGACCAACGTCGAAAAGGCGATTGGCAACCTCAAACGAGCGGGTCTGCTCGAACCGAGGAAGCTTTATCAGTTAGACATTTCACAGTTGGCTGAGCTGATTCGTCCGGCCGGCTATTACAACATAAAGGCGAAACGGCTGAAAAATTTTCTCGCCTGGCTGTTCAACGACTACGGCGGGCAACTGGAAAATCTGGATGATGTCCCCACCGACAGATTGCGCGGCGAGCTTTTGTCTATTACGGGCGTCGGCCCGGAGACAGCCGATTCAATTCTTCTATACGCCCTGGACAGGGCGGTCTTTGTCGTCGATGCATATACCGCAAGGATTGCTTCGCGTCATCACTTAATCGACAGCGGCGCCGATTATGAACAGTTAAGAGAACTGTTTCAGTCAAGTATGCCGGAGGACGTCCGGCTCTTCAATGAATATCACGCGCTGTTAGTAAGGGTCGGCAAGGAATTTTGCAGACCGAGACCCAACTGCGGGGATTGTCCGCTCAATCATTTACCGCACGCAGTGGAGACAGAATATGCCTGAAAGGCAATTTCACCTGCCCACTGACGGGCGAAATTGGCTTTGAAGATACGGGTATAGCGGTTAAACTATGTTCCGCGTTGTGCGGTCTCCAAGAGGGTATAGCTTTATTCGCGTGTGTGTATGAGCGGACCAGATTTTGAGAATTTACTGAGCGTGTTGCGGCGTGAATTGCCTGGCAGGCCGACATTGTTTGAGTTTTTTCTGAATGAGCCGTTTTACAGGCGGCTGTCGGACCCGGCTTTTGCACGGCAGCCATACGAGTGGGGCGAGGTTAACCAAATGGTAATCAGCGCGTTTGTGAACGCCGGGTATGACTATGTGACCTGCTTAGGGTCGAAGATGAAGTTTGAGACAGGCGAGGTTGAAAAGAAGGCGACGATTTCGCTGAACGCAGGGGCAGTAATCAGCGACCGCAAAAGCTATGAGGCATACAATTGGCCGGACCCCGATGCGTTCGACTACTCAGGTCTGAAAACGGCGGGAGATTTGCTGCCGGAAGGAATGAAGCTGATAGTGTACGGCCCCTGTGGTGTTCTGGAGAACGCGATTTCTTTAGTGGGTTTTGAGTCGCTTTGTATGCTTCTGGCGGATGAGCCCGGCCTGGCAAAAAAGATTTTTGACGCAGTGGGGACGCGCCTTGAGCGATATTATGAGATTTGTGCACCGTACGATGCGGTTGGTGCATTGATATCGAATGACGACTGGGGTTTCAAGACGGGGACAATGCTGTCGCCTGCGGATTTGCGGCGGTACGTATTTCCGTGGCACGAGCGTATTGTGGAAGTGATTCACGCTGCGGGTAAGCCGGTACTGCTGCATTCGTGCGGTAAGCTCGATGAGGTTATGGACGACATCATCGACGATATGAAGTACGACGCGAAACACTCCTATGAGGATGCGATTTTACCGGTAGAGCAGGCATACGAACGGTGGGGGGACAGGATAGCCATTCTTGGAGGGATAGATATGGATTTTATCTGCCGGAGCAATCCTGCGCAGATAAGAAAGCGATGCAAGGCGATGCTGGCCCAAACGGAAAGGGGGGGCGGGTATGCGCTGGGCACGGGCAACAGCGTTCCTGAATATGTGCCCTACGAGAATTACCTCGCAATGATTGGTTGCGTGCTGGACAGTCGCGACTGAAATCCGCAATTTCCCTGAAGTTGGAAGTGGGTGTGGCGGCTGAACTTATGCGACGGCCCGACCGTATAGTTTGCGGCACAAACAGCAGGTAATGAAAAGGCGTTACTCTTAAAGCTATGTTCTTTATCTGTCGATACTTATGCTATAAAACGTGACGGTCAGAGCTTCATATTTTGGCCGTTAAAGATATATCCTGTCACTGGTTTGACGCATCATAGTGCTGCACGGGATTTTCTGCGCAGCCGACGGGGACGGAGTCCAGAAGGAATTTTCAATTTTCTATTTACTATTTTCTATTTTAGCGGGAAACAACCAATGTTGACGACAGGTGCAGAATGAGAGCACTGATTACGGGTGGGGCGGGATTTATTGGTTCGCATCTTGCCGAACGCCTAGTCGCGGACGGCAATGAGGTAATCGTCGTAGATAATCTCAGCACCGGCAGTTTGAATAACCTCGAAGGCGTGAAACGCGGGAGCTTATTAAAATTCATCGAGGGCGACATTCGAAACGCCGCTTTGATGGAGTCCGCGGCGGAGCAGTGCGATTATATTTTTCATTTGGCGGCGGCGGTGGGCGTGCAACTGATAGCCGACAGGCCCGTTCACACAATAGAGACGAATATCTCCGGAACACAGGTCGTCCTTGAAGCGGCAAATAAGTTCAAACGCCGTATTTTCATCGCCTCAAGCAGCGAGGTTTACGGCAAGAACGAGGCGGTGCCCTTCAGCGAAGAAGACGATATCGTGCTCGGCAGCACAAGTATGCCCCGATGGGCGTACGCGTGCAGCAAGGCGGTGGATGAGTTTCTGGGTTTCGCTTTTCATCAGCAGTATGGGCTGCCTGTGGTGATTGGGCGATTCTTCAACACAATTGGGCCGAGGCAGACGGGCCAATACGGGATGGTGGTCCCGCGATTTGTGGAAAAGGCGCTGAGAAGCAAGCCCGTTCAGATATACGGCACGGGACAGCAGACGCGGTGTTTTTGCTACGTTGGCGATGTTGTGGAGGCGATTATAGGATTAATGGCCTGCGACAAGGCCGCAGGGAGGGTTTTCAATATCGGGTCCGATGAGGAAATCAGCATAGAGGCGCTCGCGGACAGAGTAATTGAAATAACAGGCAGCAAAAGCAAGAAGGAATTTATTCCATACGAGACGGCTTACGGCCGACCGATTGAAGATATGATGCGGCGAGTTCCGTGCCTTGAGCGAATCAGGCAAGCCATCGGCTGGCAGCCGAAGGCGGACCTTTCCGCGACACTACAAGTGATTGTTCGTAACAGCAGAAAACCAACAGCAGGAAGATAGCATAATCCCGCTCTGATTTAAGAGGGAGAGCAATGATAAGAATAATGTGCGTATGCGGCGCCCGGCCGAACTTTATGAAGATAGCGCCTTTGGCGAAGGCGTTTGAGAAGGCAGGATGCTTTGAGACATTCGTGGTTCATACGGGACAGCACTATGACGACAATATGAGCAAGCTGTTTTTCGAGGAGCTGGGCATACCCCGCCCCAATGTAAATCTTGAGGTTGGTTCGGGCAGCCACGCCAGCCAGACCGCCGAGATTATGAAGCGATTCGAGCCGGTCGTTCTGGAGCACAAGCCGGACTATGTTCTTGTTGTAGGGGACGTGAACAGCACAATTGCCTGCGGACTTGTTGCGGTGAAACTTGGAGTAAAACTGATACACGTCGAGGCGGGTCTTCGGAGCTTTGACCGCGGTATGCCGGAGGAAATCAATCGCCTTTTGACAGACAGCATAAGTGATTTGCTTTTCGTGACGGAACAATCGGGCGTAGATAACCTGCTGAGAGAAGGGATAGATTCGAGCAAGATACACCTGGTGGGTAACGTGATGATAGACACTTTGCTTGCCAACAGGGACAAGGCGGAAAAATCTGATGTGATGAGCCGTCTTGGGCTTTCAAAGCATGGGTATGCAGCCATTACGCTGCATCGGCCGAGCAACGTTGATGATATAAAGAAGTTTGCCGAGATTGTTACGGCGTTTGAGACAATCGAAAAGGAGATGAAGCTGGTTTTTCCCATACATCCGCGGACAAGGGCAAATATGAAGAGCAGCGCACTTGAGCGAAGAATCGAGGCGATGAAGAACCTGCTTTTGCTTGAGCCGGTGGGTTATCTGGATTTTCTGTGTTTGATGAGTAATGCGGCACTGGTGATGACCGATTCAGGCGGCATTCAGGAAGAAACAACTATCCTGGGTGTACCCTGTATGACACTGCGTGAAAACACCGAACGGCCAGTGACGATAACAGAAGGGACGAACCGACTCGTTCATATCACTGCGGAAGACATCCTGAGGAATTACCGCGATATAATGAACAATAGGAGCAGGTACAGTGCCAAAACACCCAGGTTCTGGGACGGCAAAGCCGCGAAAAGGATTGCCGATGCGATAAAAAATAATGCAAATAACAGGTGCTGGCAGCCAGGCGTTTTTCATATAGACAAAAGCAGCGACAGGGCTCTCTAACGGCAGCAATAGAAGGATTATGAATAGTAGAGCGACACTGATAAAGCGCGATATTGGTTATACATTTTGGGTATTTGCCGAACAGGCAGCGTACCTGGGATTGCCGCGTCTGGTGCTTTTTCCGGTGGCGGCGTATCTTATCGGCAAGGAAGGTTTTGGGATTTTCTCAATCGCATTGAGTATAACATTGCTTATAGGGATGCAGCCGCAGAATGGATTGGCTACCGGATTGCTGAGGCATCTGCCCGAGTATGAAGACAGGCAAAGCGCAGCTTTATATGGCACTGCTATGCGTATGTCTCATTGGGTGATGTCGGCAATTGTCGCAGTCGGCCTGATAGCCACAGTTATAACAGGATGTACTGACGTTACATCCCGGAGATTGCTTAACTGCCTGTTTCCCCTTGTTATTTTGTTGTATGTAGAGAATCAGTTTTTGCTTATTCTTACGGACACGCGTTTTCTTCGGCGGTTTCGTCAGAGAGCAATATGGGTGGCAGGGTGTTCCATTTCAGGCGTTATTTGCGGCACTATCGGGGCAATAGTCGGAGATGCGCCAGGACTGGCCTGGGGGTATCTGCTGGGCAATGCGGCGTTCTACGTAGTTATCAGATTGCGGCGTGAATCATGGTTTCGAGCCGCGTACAACAGAGAAATGGCTGCAGTTCTGCGGGCGGATTGGTTGCATATAACTATAGCGGGTATATTGACAGTATCTATACCTCATATCAATCGAATTGTTCTTGGTGCGTACCATTCCTACGATTCTGTCGCTGATTTCGTGGCTGCTACCACCATAATGTTTGTGTATTTGGCGCCTACGGCGTGCTTTGGCGGGCTGATTCTGAGTATGCTTTCGAGATATTCCTCGGCGAGTCAGTTGTCTCGGCGAGGAAGGACCTACTATGCGGCGGTGCTGTTTTTCGGCGTGCTCATATTGCCTGTTCTTATGTTTTTGACAGGTCCTGCGGCTACGCGACTTTTATTTCCTCAGTTTGGCCAGGCATCGGTTGATTTGCTTCGAGTGCTCGTCTGGGTAGTCCCGTCGGAGGCAATTGCGTGTTTAACGAGGCCTTTTATCTATAAGTTTGCACCGGCCAGGGTGATTCCAATTATTAACCTTGTGAGCGTCGTTATCATTTTGGTTCTCGCGTTCCTGTTGATACCCAGATACGCCGCAAAAGGAGCTGCCTGGGGCTATGTTGTAGGCAACACTCTCACTGCATTAGTATGGGTTTTGGTATGCACACGGCTGTTCCTTGTAGCGCCGTCGGATAAGAACGCCGGGGACAGAACCTGTTGTGTTGAGAGTCCCGCTGACTGAGCATTTAAGCGTATGCGGCAAGCGTAAATAAGTGGATGGCAGTCGAGACAAAAGAGGATGTCTTATGGTTTGTCTAAGAAAACTCGAGAAGATAATGGTTTTCGTTTTGCGAGATATAATTTCTTTGGCCAGTCCGCGGACGTGCACTCGCTTTATGACACGGTACTATCGGCGAAAAGGGATGAGAATACTTGGTCAGCCGAACTTCCTGGCTTCTACAATCTGGCTTGACGGGTCGGATTATTCTCTCATTGAACTGAACGAGGGGTGTACGCTGTCAGGCGACGTGCGGGTTTTCACACACGACTGGTCTCTTTATACGGTCGGGCGCGGTATGGGACTAAAGATAGACAAACCCATAGGGATTTTTCGTCCCGTCCGCATAGGCAAATATGCTTTCATTGGGGCAGGTTCAATTCTCTTACCAGGGGCCGATATCGGTGACGGGGCCATTGTTGGAGCAGGTTCAGTAGTGCGGGGCCGGGTTCCTCCGTGGACAATTGTTGTCGGAAGCCCCGCCCAGCCCGCAGGCGACAGCAGGGAATTTGTGTGCAAGAATCTTCGCCGTATGGGTCTGACTGAATTACTTAATCAGGCCCAACGCGCCATGGGCACATCTTCGGCCTCTTCTGCAGAGTGCCACGAAAAACCTCCGACGGGTAAGATTGATGCGTAAAAATGAGAATCAGAAAATCTATGCATATTGTCGGTCACAGTAAAAACGGCGTAAGCGGGCACATTGTAGTCAAGTCGCTTCCGTGTGGAGCAGGTTACATCGCGATTGTGCTTGCTGTTTTGGCCGCGTTTGCGCCAAAGACCAGCGCAAATGAAACACTTAGGGTTTTACAGCAGCAAGTAAACCGGCTGGCAGACGGCGAGACATTCATATTGTCGCAGTCCTGCGAGATTGACGGGACACTGCTTATTAAGGATAAGTCGAATATTACAATAGATGGAAATAACCTGAAAATAACACAGCTTTCGCGGAATACCATAACCATAAAAACAGCGGACTGCGAAAATGTAACAATCAAGAATTTGGTGTTAATCGGCGACCCATCCTCGTACCAGCCCTTCAAAGAAACCGACGGAGTGGGAATCTATATGATTAGCTGTAAGGGGCGGCACCTTATCGAAGGTGTGAAATTCTACGACCACGGATGTGCGGGTTTTAAGGGGTTCAATGTCTCGAATATCACTTTTAGCCAATGTCTTTTCAAGGCGGAAAAAGTGGCGGTCAAAGCCGGCGAGGCCTTCAACTGCGGCATACGGAGTTATGGCACCGGCTGCGACAACTGGGAGGTGAAGAACTGCACGTTCGAGAAAACCGCAATGGGTTTGATTCTGTACTTGCGGCATGACCACCTGAGCATCCACGATAATACCTTTATTGATATTCGGGGCCAGCAGGGAATGTATTTGAACGCGTCCTCCCACGTAAGCATTTACAACAATACATTTACCAATGTATGCGGCGCCGCCATAAAGCTGCAGATGAATAATGGGCATAACGAAATTGAAACAGACATCAGAATAAAGAATAATATATGTAACGTGGAAAGCACAAAGGAACCAGGACAAGCGGGCATTATTGTTGGTGCTGCTGAGCCAAATGGCCCGGCCAGGAATGTCTATTGGGACGGTGCGTGCATCGAAGACAATAGAGTGAATCGATTCGATTACGGCATTGAACTCAACTATACGAAAGATGTTAACCTGGCAAATAACGAACTGACCAACGTGACGTACGGCATTTTGGCTTCGCCTTGCAGCGGCAGCATACGCGCAAATACGATTACAACGACCAAATGGTCCGGCATTTTGTGCAATGTAATGGATGGCTTGAGTGTTGTTATTGAGGGCAATGTAATAAGAGATGCGGTGCATATCACAACAGGTGATGTTTACAGGCGTTGTAGTGTATTCCTGAGCGGCACAGGTATTGTTGCGCTTGAGAATAATCAGATGTATCAGGACAACGGACAGCATTTGTATGGTTTGTACCAGAGTTCAGGCATTACTTTTACTCGTTATCGCAACAACAGGGTCCTGGACCCGGTTGAATTGAGAGGGAAAGTTGTGTTGGAGGCCGATAATAAGGTAATAAGTAAGTCCGCATTTCCACCAAAATAAGCTTGCAAAGCAAACAAAATCTGTTAAAATTACACTCGACTTTGGTTTATGATTGATTCTTTGCAGTCATAGGCAGGATGGGCTTGAAAAGTGAGAGGTTGGAAAATTACAATTGTGGGTGCGGCGCTGACGGTCTGGATTTGGCAGGCAGCGATGGCAGATGACGATTGTCCAAATGTGCCCGCGGGTGACCTAACCTATGATTGCAGGATAGATGTGCAGGACTTCGCCCTGATGTCTTCTTATTGGCTGGTTGATTGCAACCAGCCAATAAATGGAAAATATAGGCGGAATTACTATGTTCTGTCTGCCAACTCGGGTGAGGCAGTTGCAGGTGGAATTCGAAACGAGAACGATGCAAATCAAGAAGTATCGCGGATAAAGGGAAGCTCTAAGTCGAAGATTTGACATGTGAGATTGAAAGAGGAAAAAGGGTGATTGCACAATGCTGGCGAGATTGACCTTTTCTATTTCCCTGTTAATGGTGTTTGTCACAAATGCCAGCATAAAGGCCAATGACTTCATAGGCACAGATTACTATCGGGCCTATATTAATTCAGACGGTTCTTTAGACATTACCGATAAGGATACAGGCGCACCAATTCTAACTGATTCTCCACAGTTCTTTTTTGACTATGGGGCAACAAACAGCGTTCCAATAACGGTTCCTAACGGCGGTTTTGAGATTGATGATAATAACGACAACATACCTGACTGGTGGTATGTGAATAGACCAATTATTCGGCTTTCAACTCAACAAGCGAGTGGCGGCAGCAAATCATTAAAATTTGATGCCACATCCACGGACGATCAAAATCAAAGCAGATACGCTCTTTCTCCTGTTTTCCCTGTAGCAGAGAACTCCAAATATACAATCAGCATTGATTCCTATATGAACAGCTTTACTTCCGGCACTATCAGGGTCTATGTCTATTACTATGAGAATTCGGATGGTTCAGGACAATATGTTGCGTCTTATAACTGGGGTGTTGTCCCCATTGTTCTTGGTTCCTGGGTTACTACTTCATTTGATTGGACGCCGACGCCATTGCCATTCTATGCTAAATCATTCAGGATCATGATTTCTATGTATGGTGGGTCAACCGTCGCTACGTTTTATATTGATAATGTTTCAATTACTAAAAAAAATATTGTCTATGTCTCCCATGGAAGCAACATCGGACACACTTCAACCGTTAACGGAGATACCACTACAATTACAGCCATCGATGATACCAATCCATACGCAACGGTAAATCATCAATATCAGTTAAATACTCACTCGCCTTACATTAAATATAACGTAACCCTGCAGTATAAACAGGACGTTCTGGTCTCCGAAGAAAGATTCAATTTTGTTGTTCCAAGTCAAGACGCTCAAGCAATGACCAGAGACCTGCAATTAACTCACTTTAACCCCTTTCAGACGTATTGGTCGGACCTCTATACGCCCAAAGTGGTGAGTTTCACCAACGGTTTATCCTTTTTGGGCAGCGATACAATGGAATCAATGAGATTACGGGCATCCGGATACAACAGTAACATAAGTTTTTACTCTGATTACGGATGGAACCACCCTCACATTTCCTATGACCGAGATAACAGCGGTCGAATCGCATATGCAAATGAAACACGGCGGTCTGCGGGCGACACATATTCTGCATCAGTTACTTTTGCAATCGACACAAATGAAACTTTAAATTGTCTTGTTAAAACACGGCAGCCATATGGTTATGACGCAGCATTAACTCTCACTAATCATCCGGATTATGAAACCTTGCCTCGAATTAAAGCCGTGGCTTATGGCACTGAAGATGAAAATGACCCTGATTATGGCACAAAAGGCATTGTTGCCAGAGGTCTCGGCTGGACCAAAGGAGTTTTTGTTTCAGGGACGGCTTCGCCTTATGCGAGCTTGGAAGACGCAAGTTTTAAGGCATTAACCGATAAAATGTATCAGGACGGCGTGGAAATAGTCGGGCACACCATTACACCTGAAACAGACAACCGGCCGGTTGTTGCGGCGGGTCTGGCTATACTTTCACAATATAACGCAAAAAACTGGATTGACCATAGAGCAAACAATACCAACTGGGAGGACATTGCTTCCCAGGGTGCAATTGATGGAAATGAATTCTATATATTAGACCTTCTTGATGAGTATAATTATCATTATGCTTGGTCCTATAAGGATTTATTGAACGATAACACTACGCTTAATTTGCTCAAAGCCCAAACCACTGCAGATATCAGACCATTTCTTTTTTACAATAACCGGATTGATGATAACCCCTATGACAAAAATAAAATGTATATGTGGTCAACCGAACTTACCCTTAAAATCCCCGAGACCTTCTACACAAGCGACAAAGTCAATAGTTTAATCGACCAAAGAGGGATGCATATCGGCCATGAATACCTCGGCTACGTCACCTGTGAAGGCCACGCGTGGTATATCGACCAAAACGACAACAACACCATAAAAATCTCACCTATGTTCGATTCCGAATTGGAATACATTGCTGAAAAACGCTCTGATGGGCTTCTCTGGTCGCCTACGGTGTCCCGTTTGGGTGATTACCTGGTGCCCTTGAAGGACGTATCTATAACTTATAACGCCGATGCCGGCGTAACGGTAACCAATAACAGCTCTGTTGATATTACCGGAATAACACTGCTGGCTGAGGCCAACATTCAATTAGTCAAATGTAACAATTATGACCTGGTTTCTTTTGGGGATTCCTACGGTGAAAAGGAGCTGGTTCTGCCAACCATCGCGCCCGGAAGTTCAATTGTGTTAAATATCACTTACGGCACAAAAGACAATTCTATCCCAACTATCGTGTCTAATGACTCCGGTAAAAGTAAAGTCAATGAAATTACTGGTTACTGGAACAGTACGTACCAAATTTTAACTATGACAGCCGAAGCTCACGATGGCAACTATTCTTTTACTGTCACCATACCATCACTGCCCAGCAGAACCTTGATTGTTAAAGATATAACCACTAACACTGTTATTGGGGAATATATCACCTCAAATACAGGGGTAATAAGCTTCACTGCTCACCTGGGTTCTCTGCATACATTCAAGATTTTTTATAAATACTTCGCCGTCGTAGATGATTTTAGCTTTTACGGGAGCACAGGCGATCTTCAGAATGTATGGCATCCCTATCTCGCTGATATCCGACTTAACATGGACCCGAATTTTGCTTATGGAGGAGACCGCTCGATGAAATTTGAATATCAGGGCGACTCTCACGTCGGGGCTAATACTGTTGACGAGCCATGTTTGCCGAGCTTAATTGGACGCGACTGGACCGTTGGGAACTCGAAAATGTTGACACTGACCTTCTGTGGATTATCGCCTAACTCCGTATTGCCAATGTATGTGACGTTAATGGATGAAAGCGACAATGCAGGCACGGTCTTTTATGGAGATGGCGGTGAGGACCAGAACGACCTGGGTGTAGATGGCTGGCATGAATGGGATATCAACCTTGGCGACTTCAATAAAGCGGGAGTTGACCTGACAAGGGTCAAAGATATCAACGTGGGTTTTGGTACCGGAAACGGCGGGGGAACCTTATATTTTGCCAATATAAAACTGAGTCCGCCCAAATGTATCTTTTCCAAGCGTTCAGCCGATTTTGCCAGGGTTGACGACGCTCCGGCCGGCGGCATTTGTGGTGATTGTGTGATTGACTATCAAGAACTCGCGGTAATGGGAAGTGGATGGCTGATGACACCTCCACCTGATACTAATGCCGACCTGAATAGTGATGGAACAGTAGATTTTATGGATTTTACTATCTTGGCTAATATGTGGCTTAAGAATCAGCTTTGGCCGCAATAAACTTATGATTATGCTATTGGATAATTGCCCATTCATGTATGTTTATGAATAGGGTTTTAGATTATCTAAGAAGCAAAAGGGCCATTAAGTAATACAGGCGGCGGGATTGTTCATTGTCTGCCTGGAACTTATCGTATCAAAAGCCGTGTATGGTTTAGAGATAATACGGCCAATATCATATTTCGCGGCTCAGGGCCTTACACTATTTTTGAAAAAGAGACGATTGCCGGAACTATGAGCGGTGCGGCCATTCCCGGAGACGGCTATTCCACTGTTATAGCCACTACACCTGTTTTTGACTCGAGTATGGTTTGGAATTGGGATATTATCCAATTTGACACCTCCAATATGACATATCAAATTAAGGAGTACATATCTGCAACGGAGGTTCAGATAGGTGAGAGTCCGTATTATCCACCCTGGGCAGGGGGTACAAATGATGCCAGCGGCGAAATCCCGAACGATACTTTCCGGGTAGGCGATGTGTACCATGTAATTTATCAGCAGTATCGAGGACATCACCTGTGGTTTCGGGATTTTCAAATCGACGGAAAGAACTTTGGCTATAACCTTTATGCCGGTAATAAGGGTCTCTTTGTTAATGGCGACCCTTGTGATTACAACCAGTGCCACCACATATACATCGAGCGTATATTGGCTCAAAATACGACCGCCGAAGCTATCTGTGTGGACTACTCTCAATACGCTTATATCAGTGACTGCCAGACAAGAAACTCAGCATGGGCAGGAACTGCATTAGCGCAGGTTAAATATGGAAGTATCCAGAATTGTCGCGTCTATAACAGTGGCACAGCCAACTGCACGGATTCGCTGGGCGCCGGAGTGAATTGCCAGAACGTCGAGGAAGGATTAATCGCAAACAATCTAAGTAGAAACGCAAAAAGATTCGTTTGAAAAACGTCCTAATGGCGATACTCCTTATAGAGGGGCGAAGTTGCGAAAAGGAGTTCGCTATGGGACACGGAAT
>Ga0315277_10001393_pt1 | contig 35302 bp, 30 predicted proteins | sample YL17G05_15_MG_FD_203695 | JGI IMG/M metagenome (GOLD analysis project Ga0315277, IMG submission 203695) | Sediment microbial communities from Yellowstone Lake, YNP, Wyoming, USA - YL17G05_15 | ecosystem: Environmental > Aquatic > Freshwater > Lake > Sediment | place: USA: Wyoming | collected...
AACAAACCTTATACTGGTTGCACGGATAACTTAGAAGAAAGATTGGAGCGCCACATGAGCGGATATGTGCCTGCAACTGAAAATCGTCGTCCTATTCAACTAGTGGCTCATATTGTTTTTAATGATAAATATAAAGCTTTTGATTTTGAAAAGTATTTAAAATCCGGCTCTGGCAGAGCGTTTCTGAAAAAACATTTAATTTAATATTTGACGGTGTGCCGAGAAACCATCCTAACGAATTCCGAGCGAATCCTGCCTTGTCTGTCATATGCGAAGCATCCCCGTAGGATAAGCGAGGGAATACTACGCCAAGGCTCCGGATGACTTCGCCAAATATGTTTTTGTATATATAATCTGGAGTTCAAAATCTAAAATCACCTATTCCGGTTTCATATATGGAACTTAAGCAACTACAAAACAAAGCTTCAAAAGTATTTTTAAATAATCTAAAGAGAGATAATATTGAAGCAAATGCCGATTATTTGATTTTAAAAATAACCGAAGAACTTGGTGAGTTTGTTCAATCATATCTGGTTCATAAAAAAAGATGTCGACCGGAAAAATATCTGCCAACGAAAAAATCCAGAAGAGAGGTGTCTAAGGAGTTGGCCGACGTATTGGGCATAATTTTTGTCATTGCCAAAGTATTGAAAATTGACATAGAAGAAGCGTTGGTTAAAAAATGGATAACCAGAGAATGGATTAAAAAATAATTAAATATATCGTATAACAGCGTATATTTAGCTACGGCTTTTATTCAAAAACATCCGTCCATATTGCTCTCCGCCAAGGGCTGGCAGGTGTGGCGGGCGGAAGGTCCTCCTTCGCTAAAGCTACGGACGGATAAAAAGGGTGTAGGGGGAATTCCGCCCGCCCTACAGGTTTTTGGCGAAATCTGTTCGGATTTTTTCAAATACACTCCGCCAGTTGGGAAATAAATTCATTAAATAATTTTATGAATATATTCTTGCTCGTTCCATCAATGTTTTATGAAATAATGCAAATGTTCTATATTCTATTTGGATTCGGTCTTGGATTATTATTCTTCTTAATTATTTTTTTAGTCGTTATCTCCTTTTGTTTCAGATGGATTATTAAAAAGATTGCAAAATCTTTAAGTGCTCGCCAAGTTAATCTAATTGCTTCATTTATTACCGCTTTGATATTTTTTTTGTATGCCGTTATTTTAAATCCAGCTTTTGAAAATCTCAAGTCCTTCTTACTCCTGCTTTATTCCTTGGGTCCATTTGCTATCATTTTTGTGTTTCTTGAAATTGACGATAAAATAGGCTTACTTAGGAAAATTACATCCAAGAAACGTAACTTCCTTTTAGGTTTTGCCTTTCTATTCAGTGCATATAAATGGTATAGACTTATTATTCCTATCCAAGGAAGCCACGTTGGGTATTATTTTCTTGAATTTGAAATTTCCCGATTGATTTATAGCACCATATTACTTCTCTGCAATATTTTACTGTTTGTTGTTGCTTTACTGATGATGAAACAAAACAAGCTTGTCTCTGGCAAAAAAGGATTGTTGCTCGTCGCTTTGGTGATAATAATTCTTCTTCAAGCGCACGCGATAAGTTTAATTTACTAATTAACCCATTTGACTAATAAAAAGATGAAAAAAACACACGAAAATTTGTTAAAAGCAATTGCCGGGGAATCAATGGCCCGGAATAAATATACTTATTTTTCCGAAATTGCGATGAAAGAAGGTTTAGTTTGGATGGCAAGAGTCTTTGAAGAAACTGCGGATAACGAAAGAGCGCATGCGCAGGAAGAGTTAGAACAGCTCAAAGAAACAACTCAAATGACGAATACTTATGACATCCATCCTTTGGGAAATACTTTGCAAAACTTGAGAAATGCTGAAGCCGGGGAAAATTATGAATGGGGGACAATGTATCCCGAATTTGAAAATGTCGCCAGAGAAGAAAGCGAAACAGAGGCCGCAACTTTGTTCAAGGAAATCTCAGAAGTTGAAGAAAAGCACGCAGAACGATACAAAATCTTAGGAGACCGGCTTGAATCTGGCAATATGTTTAAAAGTGATACCGAGATTGAATGGAAGTGCTTGAACTGCGGGTATATTCATAAAGGAACTTCAGCTCCTGAAAAATGCCCGCTTTGCCAAAAACCGCAAGGATATTATATGGCGTTGAAGGTTGCGAGGTAGGAAGAAAGAGGCATTATTTACTCAATGCTGGCATAAAAAAATATGAAATTTCCAGATGTCAAAAACCGAGAATTGCATCGTCTTGTTTCAACAGCGATCATTCACAAAGATGGAAAGTTTTTGATTGTCAGAAGGTCTCTTGTCAAGAAATCCTGGCCGGGCCGCTGGACGGTTCCCGGCGGAGGCTTGGAAATAGACGATTACATTAATACTCCCCCGACAGTTGAAAGTAATCTTGCCACAGAAAGCAATGTTTGGTATTCTGCTCTTGAAACCAGCCTGCGCCGCGAAGTGAGAGAAGAGGTAGGAATTGAGATGGGAAAGATAAGTTATCTTCTTGACCTTGCTTTCATAAGACCGGACAATACTCCTGTTTTAACCTTGAGCTTTTATGCGCCTTGGAAAGGCGGGGAGGTCAGACTGAATCCGGAGAATATCGTCTATGCGTGGGCGACGGTTGATGAACTGAAAAACTATGATCTGATAGGCGGAATTTCTGAAGAGATAGAAATGGCTGACAAAATCCTGAAAGGCGAAGATCCTGGCGCCATAAAGCTTTGAATTGCCATAGTTTAAATATGAAGGGATGGCTGGGTTTAACCTATATTAAACTTCGGTAGGCAAGGAATTAAAAAAGACGGTCTTCCCCGTACTAAAATATGATACCCGCTTTGCGGGTCCCTGGAGTTTCACTTCATGAAAAAAAATGGAAGCGTGCCTGAGTGGGTTGAATACGAAATGGGCAGTATTCAGCGGGCAGTCAAAAGACTGCCCCGGCAAACGCTCAGCATTACAGTTTTTTGATCGAGGCCATGCCGGGAAATAAATGCCTCTGGAGAGGTGTCTGAGCGGTTGAAAGAGATGGTCTTGAAAACCATTATACCCGAAAGGGTATCGCGAGTTCGAATCTCGCCCTCTCCGCCTTCGCTCCGCCGAAGCTCGCAAGAGCGAAGGCGAGCTTCGCGTAGCTTCGGCGGACACAGTCCGCTTTGTGAAGGTTGCGAAGGAGACCCCACCGTTGTTAATACAAAAATAATAAACTAAAATTTCTCGAAATTGGAAAGCCATATAAGAGAAAAAATAAAATATGCAACTTTCAACGAGTAAGACAAGAGAGAAGTTTCCTTTAAGCAGGAGAAAGATTTTGAAAAAAACGATAACCGGAACAATAATATGGGGAATCGTGCTCGTTTTTTTAGTGATTCCGTTAAGTATTATTGATCCAGGGTTGAATTTCTTAGCGCCTTGTCTGATAGCAATCGGCGTTTTTTTATTAACCGTCCTTCTTGTTTATCTTTACCAGAACTGGTATTTTGCCGTTTATTTTTATGATTTGACGGACGATTTTATAGTAATTAGGAAGGGTCCGATTACTCCAAGAGAAATAACGATTCCCTATGAAAGAGTGCAGGACGTTTACGTTGATCAGGATATTTTTGATAGGATTTTAGGCCTTTACGATGTTCATCTTTCGAGCGCGACGATATCTTCCGGAATGGAAGCACACATAGACGGCGTTGAAAAACAAGCGGCAGATGGTTTGAGAGCTCATCTGCTGGAAATTGTACACCAAAGAATCAGCAGGGGCCGGGCTCAAGACGCAAACATCTCGGCAAGCCAATAAAAACTATAAACTGCGTATAATATGGATAATTTAAATCAATATTCACAACCAAGCAATCCTCAGAAGGTAATAATCACCGAAAAAGACTACCCTATTACAATGCTTTGGGCTTTTAAGGCGCCTATTATTATGTTCGTGATTTCAGCCATTGCCATTATTTTTGGCTATTGGTTTCCAATATTTGTGATTCTTTTTCCCGCCTTGCTTATTGCAAACCCGTTAATCAGGGCGAATTTCCACTACTCTTTGGAGGATAAATTTTTAATGGTAAGTAGCGGAGTACTGTCAAAAAAACAGAGGAATCTGCCATATGGAGTCATCCAAAATGTTTTCTTGAAGCAAGATTTGTTTGATAGAGTTTTTAAGCTGGCTTCGCTTCGCATCGAGAATGCTTCGTACGGAGGGGGAGCTAGCCAGGGAAAGGGCGGAAAATTTTTAGGCATGACGGTCAGAAGCAGTAACGACTACAGGAGAAACGAAGGCGTATATGAGACTGCCAGCGCTTCCGGGAATAAGATAAATATCCCCGGTCTAAAAAAAGAGCAGGCAGAAGAATTGAAAAATTTGATATTGCAAAAAATAAAAGAAAACCCACTGGAGGACAGTCAGTCAGGATTGTAGCCTGAATAGCACATAAAAAATTTAATTCGTTGATTTACACAAGGAAAGGAGCGGGAAATGGACGTTCTTCGCGTTTCGAACAAGCATAGATTGTTGAAAGGTTTCGACGGTGCCGGAAGAAACGTATTTGGCGAACTGTCCGACTATTACGGAGAAGAAGCAGCCAGTATTTTGATTCTTAGAGCGAGGGAAGAATACGAACGGATTCTTCCCGAGATTGCAGAAATCGGAGAAAAGAAAGTTCTTTTTAGTCAGTTTATAATATGGGCCGGCTGGATTTCGGCGCTTTATAAGGCATTGCTATGTCTTGGAGAAGGAAAAGAAAAAGCTTTAATAGTTATTGAAGATTCTTGTATCGCCTACCTTACCAATCATGCATTAGTTTTGCGTCTGTTCGGGAAAATGATTTTTACCGGACTCTTTACGCTAGTTATCAAGAATTTAGCTGCCAAATCTCTTACCTGCGGAGTCAGAAGAGGATATCTGCTGAAATTTGTAAAAGGGAATGGTGATTTTAATTTCGGATTTGACGTTGTTTCCTGCCCGATCTGTAAGTTGTATCAGCAGGAGGGGGCTGATGAATTATTGCCGTTATTTTGCGAATTAGATTATGCCTTGGCTAAAATTGGGAATTGGACATTGGATAGAACCGATACTATCGCGCAAGGCAAGAAGATTTGCAATCATCGCTTCAAAAAGCCCATAAAATAAGCTTAGGGATTTGTGACAACGAAGGCAGGTTCTCATTCGAACCTGCTTTTTAATTTTTAAGTCGTTTTGATAGGACATGTCCTATATTAAGAGTGGAGCCCCACGGGCTAAAGTCCCTGGCTCCTCCGCAACCTTAGTCGGATATCTTACTCTTCTATAGCTTCATCGACGGAGTGCGGAACCCTCCGGAAAGTACCCTCCCCGCATTCATCACACGGTCTAAAGACCCGTGCTTGCTCTCCGTAGTGCGCTTCAGAAAGCAGGCGTGGGTTTCTGCGTAGGAGGGTAAATTATTTCAATTATCCTCTTGCCACAGCAACCCCCCAGACTTCTTTGGCACCGGCTAACTTTAAGAAAAAAGCGCATTCTTCCATAGTGGAGCCGGTTGTATAAACATCGTCAACCAGAAGTATTTTCTTGCCCTTAATTATATTTTTATCTTTTACCAAAAAAGCGTCCTTGATATTATATTTTCTTTCCGCTTCCGAGAGATCTACCTGCGACAAAGTTTCTCTGGTCCTCGTCAGGGAATTTATCAAAGGAATTTCTAAAAGTCTGGAGAGCTCTTTTGCGATTTCTTCTGCCTGATTGAAACCCCTTTCCCGTAGCCTCTTTTCGTGCAATGGCACAAATGTTAAAATATAATCAGAAAAACTATTGTTCTTTTCCATTAAAGAAAAACTGGTTATAATTAACCTAGCCAACTCTTTTGACAGATCTTTGACAAAGGGTTCATATTTTAACTGATGGATTAATTTCCTGACCAGAGGGTTTTTATAGGGGAGAGAAAAATAAAGGCCGTTGAGTTTTCTTGATTGGCATTTTGCACATTTCCCGCTTTCCGGGATTCTTAGAGGTTCTTCGCAAAGGCAATATTGATATTCGGAAATCCCTAAGGTTCCGAGGCAATCATTGCAAAGATAATTTCCTTCACGGTTGCACCCAAAACAGAACTTCGGATAGAGAATATTGAGAAGAAAATCCTTTAACGACGACAAGCGATTGTTCATTATTCTTTTGGGAATATCCTGTTGGTAAAATATAATTTTTTGTATAGAGAGGATTTTTTAGTTATATTATCCGAGCTTTATTAAGTTGTCCACATCGGTTTTCTTTATTGTAGCGGAGAAAAGTTATATAATATAGCAAACAGCGATAACAAAATGTCTGTATTATCTTTTAAAGTATTTCCAAAAAATTGCTTGGGGATAGATATCGGTACGTCTTCGGTAAAGATTGTAGAGGTTTCAAAGGTAGGTTCAAGAATAAAGCTGGAAAACTACGGAGAGCTAACGGTTCTCTCTATGTACGAGAATATTTTCCGGACTTTCAATAGAAACATACTGTCTCTTTCAAGTTTTGATGTTGCAAAAGCGATTAAAGCTATTATCGAAGAAGCGGGGATCCGTTCAAAGAATGCCGCATTTTCTATTCCGAATTTTTCCACCTTTTTTACAAACTTTGAGCTTCCTCCGATGAGCGAAGAAGAGTTGCCTGAGGCGGTTAGATTTGAAGCGCGCCAGCATATTCCATTACCTTTGGGAGAAGTGACCTTAGACTGGCAGATTATTGGCCGAAAAATGCTGGACGCCAAATCTGCAAAATTCCAGATTCTCATGGCTGCCGTCCCGAATGAAGTAATACAACAATATCAAGAAATCATTGAATTGACCGGGTTGAAATTCCATTTTTTAGAGGCGGAAGCATTCGCGCTTGTCAGATCGCTAATTCAGGATGAGAAAAAATTGAGGATTATCGTTGATATCGGCGCACTGAATACTGCCATTTCCGTAATTGACAAAAAAATCCTTCAACTGTCTCATAGCATTGATATTTCCGGCGGCGAATTAACGCAAGTTTTGGCAAAAAGTTTGGACATTGATTATAAGGAAGCAGAAAAATTAAAAATGACCGAAGGGATATTTCCGCCGGATAAAAGGGTTGCAAAGATTTTATCTCCCTTGGTAGATTTAATAGTAAGCGAAACCGGAAAGGTTATAACTAATTATGAGAACTTGGAGGGGAAAGAAATAGAAGAAATGATCATTACCGGAGGATCCGCCAATCTTCCCGGACTTAAAGATTTTTTTGCGTCGCGTTTTAAAAAAAATATAGTGATAGCGAACCCTTTTGCGACACTTTTTTACCCGCCGATTCTTGAAGGAGCTTTAAAAGAAATGGGACCTTCTTTTGCGGTAGCTGTGGGTATTGGTGAAAGAGGCTTGGAGTGAAAATAATCACAAAATAATTTTTAAATATTAATAAATTTAATATATGGCTATAGATATTGAAATCATACCGAAACCGCCGGGCAAGCAATCCTCGGCTCCTAATTTTTTGCTTTTTATTATGATAGCTTTGCTGGCGGCGGCTGTAATAATATATTTTATGCTTGGTAATTTTGTTGATTCCTTGAATAAAACTTTGGCAGACCTGAAGAAGGGAATTGAAAACGAAAGTACTCCCGAAAGGATGAATTTGGAAAAAGAAATCTTAGAGAACAAGACAAAAATAGATGATTACGCCGTAATAATAAACACCCACCAGTTTAATTCGAAGTTTTTCAAGCTTTTGGAAGACATAACTCATCCTAAAATCTATTTCACAAAAATGGACCTGGATTTAAAATCCTGGAAAGTGACGCTTACCGGAGAGTCCGATGATTTTATCGCCGTGGGTCAGCAAGTGATAATTTTACAAAATGCTGAAGGATTTAGCAGCGTTAATCTTGCTAAAGCGGGATTGAACGATAAAGGAAAGGTTGATTTCAGTCTGGAGCTATTTTTTGATCCAAAAATTTTAAAGTGAAGCATTAAAGTTCATTCTTCAAAAAAATATATGCCTAAAATTCTAATCTCGGGTATTATTCTAGTAGTCGTTTTAGTAGGCGGCTTTTTCTTAATTTGGCCGGAATATCAAAAATGGCAAGATTTGATTGTCGATGCGGCGAATAAAAAAGCCGAACTTGAAGCTGTGAAAGAGTATTTTAGTTCCCTTGAGGCGACTTCTGAAGAGCTGAAAACGCATCAGGAAGCGTTGGCAAAGATTCAGTCAGCCCTGCCGAACGATCCTTCCATTCCTTCTTTAATGAATTTCGTTCAGAAATCAGCACTGGAAAACGGCATACTTCTAAAAAAAGTTGATTCTTTTTCCATAACGGGAGAAAGTATAAAGAAAATAACTATACCCGTGACGGTTGTAGGGGCTTATTCTTCTTTGAAGGGCTTCATATCTAGCTTGGAAAAATCGGCCAGGATCATTGATATTAACGTCATTACTTTTTCAGCGAAATCAGCAACGAAAGAAAGCTCGTCAACCGTCGAAGAAGAGCTACCTTCGTTTAATTTATCAATAACAGCCAACTCCTATTAATAATGATAAAACAAGACTTTTTACAGCAGAGAAAAAGGCAACAATACATGGTTATTGCAGCCGTCCTTTTTCTGATGCTTACAATTGGTGTTATATGGTTTGGATTTATTAAAAAACCAACAGAAACGACCCAAACGGCTGAATCCGAGACAAGCCTCTCTTTTCCCAAGAAAATAAAGATAAACCTCCAGGTTTTTAAAAACCCGATAATAGAACAACTTAATCCTTTTGAAGAAATCAAACCTCTTGAGGAAAGACCAGGCAGGTCAGATCCTTTTACAAAATATTAATTATTTCTTTCATTTTGCGCTTATTGATCTTCAATAGACGCCAAAGCGATCGATAAAAATCAGTGACCCTACTTCAGCAATTATTAAAAAAAGGAGTCTTAGATAAAGAAAAATTTACTTCTTTGGAATTTGAAATCAAAAATTCCGGTCGTCCCGAGGAAGAGGTAATCCTCGAAAAAAGCGTGGTACCGGAAAAAGTCCTGTTTAGTTTAAAAAGCGAAAATCTAAAAATCCTCCTGAAAGAAGTTTTTGCAGAAGAAGTTCCTTTAAAGGTTTTGGAGTTAATTCCAGAGGAAGCAGCAAGTCATTACAAGATGATATCTTTAGGGCAGAAAGACAATGTTTTGGAGGTGGGGATGACTTATCCGGAGGATCTAAAAGCACAGGAAGCCCTGAAATTCTTAGCCCGCCAGGGGAAATTTACCGCTAAGGTTTTTCTGATTACTCCTACAACATTCAATAATATTTTTAGGCAGTACAGGAACTTAAAAAGAGAAGTTTCCAGGGCCTTGGAAGAATTAGAAACCGAGCTTAAAACAGAGACAATAGAAAGAAGGCAGCTAAAAGCTTCAGAGTTTGAAAGATTGGCTGAAGAAGCACCCATAACTAAGGTAGTGGCAGTAATGCTAAGACATGCGGTGGAGGGCGAGGCTTCCGATGTTCACATTGAGCCGACTCGCGATAAGCTAAGAGTAAGGTTTCGTCAAGATGGAGTTCTTCACGCTTCAATTTTTTTACCGTTGAAGATTCATCCTGCAGTGATTGCAAGAATAAAAATTCTGGCAAACCTAAAAATTGATGAATCAAGAATTCCGCAAGACGGCAGGTTTTCCACAAGAACCGAGGGGAAAGACATTGATTACAGGGTTTCGACTTTTCCTACAATTCTTGGAGAGAAAGTTGTAATCAGGGTACTCGACCCTTCAAAAGGCCTAAAAACACTCGAAAGCCTGGGTCTCGGAACGAGGAATCTAAACGTAATAAAATCCGCCGTTGCAAAACCTTACGGATTGATTCTTATTACCGGCCCCACAGGATCTGGAAAAACCACGACCCAGTACGCAATTTTAACTATCTTAAACAGGGAAGGAGTAAATATTATCACACTTGAGGATCCTGTGGAATATTTCCTTGAAGGGTTAAATCAATCCCAAGTTAGGCCGGAGATAGGTTATACTTTTGCATCAGGACTTAGGCACATACTTAGGCAAGATCCCGACATCATTATGGTTGGTGAAATCAGGGACGAGGAAACTTCCAGCTTGGCTATGCATGCAGCCTTGACGGGTCATATAGTTCTGTCGACTTTGCACACCAACAATGCCATTGGAATTATACCAAGATTAATTGATATGGGAATAGCACCCTTCTTAATCCCTTCTGCCTTAAGCGTTGGTGTCGCCCAAAGGCTGGTAAAGAGACTTTGCCCGGACTGCAAGAAAAAAGTTAAGGCAGTAAAAGAGGTTCAGGACATGATTCTGAAAGAGATGGATTCGTTGCCTGCCGCAACTCAGAAAGAGTACGCTTCTTATACAAAAGACAGGTTAATCTATATCTACGAACCCGTAGGCTGCAAGAAGTGTAATTTTAAAGGATTTTCTGGTAGGACTGCGCTGTTTGAAGCGTTGGAAATGACCAAGAGCTTAGAGGAAATTACGCTGAAAAGACCTGCAGAAAGCGAGGTCATGCAAGAGGCAAAGCGTCAGGGAATGATTACAATGAAGCAGGACGGATTTTTAAAAGTACTGACAGGGGAAACTTCCTATGAAGAGGTATTAAGGGTAGCGGAGGATAAGTAGTATTATTTAAAATTGAATCAGCGGTTCATTATGAGATCAATTCTTTTAGTAGAGGACGATAATTTTTTAGCTGATATTTATAAGGAAAAATTAGAGGAAGCAGGTTTTAATATCGAGGTTGCGGTGGACGGAGAGGAGGCGATAAGAAAAATAACCGAGTATAGGTTGCCTAATTTCGAAAATCAAACATCTTGGCCCGACCTTATTTTGCTGGATATGGTTCTTTCTCACGGCGATGGATGGGAGATTTTGAAAAGAATTAAAGAATGGGGAGGACTTGAAAAAACGAAAGTCATAATTCTTTCAAACCTTGGCCAGAAAGAAGATGTAAAAAAGGGACTGGAAATGGGAGCCGTAAAGTATCTGGTAAAAGCCCATTATACTCCTTCACAGGTAGTCGAGGAGATTAATCAAATATTTTAACCAATTAACATTTAACTTGGAAATACTTCATTATGGAGATTGACTACAAAGCTAAATTAAGAGAGCTTCTTGCAATTACCAACCAAGAGCAGGCTTCTGATTTTCATGTATCTGCCGGCCATCCTCCGATATTAAGAATCAGCGGCAGGCTTCTTCCGCTTGTTAGGGAAAACATTTTGCTGCCTCAGGACACAGAAGGGTTGGCTTTTGCATTAATGTCGGATGGCCAGCGCGAGAGATTTCTTGCCAATAAAGAAATTGATTTTTCTTACGGATCCGAGGACGGAGCCCGATTCCGAGTTAATGTTTTTTTTCAGAGGGGCTTCATCAGCATTGCAATGCGTTTAATTCCCAAGAAAGTCAGAACCGTCGAAGAGCTTAACCTTCCTCCGATTCTGCACGAGTTTACAAGGCCGAGTCAGGGATTTTTGGTTATGACCGGTCCCAGCAGTCACGGCAAGTCAACCACATTAGCGGCATTGATTGATGAAATTAATCACACCAGGGCGGAACATATTATAACCATTGAAGACCCAATAGAGTATATTTTTCAAGACGATAAATCGGTCATTGATCAGAGAGAAATTTATTTGGACAGTATGAGTTTTGCCAGGGCTTTAAGGTCAACATTCAGGCAGGATCCTGACATTATAGTCCTTGGCGAGATGAGGGATCCTGAAACAATATCCACGGCAATTACCGCCGCCGAAACCGGACATTTGGTTTTCGCCACTTTGCACACTAATTCAGCCAGCCAGACTATCCATCGTATAATTGATTCCTTCCCGCCGGAGCAGCAAAGCCAGATCAGGGCTCAGCTTTCCGGTTCGCTTTTGGGCGTGATTTCCCAAAGATTGATTCCAAGATTAAAGGGCGGCCTGATTCCAGCCTGCGAAATAATGGTAACCACTCCGGCCGTAGCCAATTTAATCAGGGAAAATAAGATCCACGAACTGGATTTTATTATCGAAACATCAGCAGAAATCGGCATGATCTCCCTAAACAGGTCCTTGGCCAATCTTGTGAAAAGCAGAGAAATTTCTTTGGAGAATGCCATTAACTATTCATTGTCTCCAAACGAATTAAGAAGATTGCTCCGAAAATGAACTACCACGGGCAAAGCCCGGGGTACTCTTGAACAATTATAGAAATAGTAATAATACCCATTTTTTAATATGAAACTTAGCTATCAGGCGAGAACAAAAAGCGGCGATATACAATCGGGAATAGTGGAAGCTTCGAGCAAGGAAGCGGCCATTCTATTGTTGCAGAAATACGATTTATTTGTTACTTTTCTCGAAAAAGCGGAAAGCGAGCCTTTTTGGGCAAGGAGAATACGTTTTTTCGGTAAGACGTCAAGAAAAGATGTGGTAATTTTCCTGCGCCAGCTGTCCATAATGTTTAAATCGAACATTCCTTTATTTGAGTCATTGCAGACCTGCTATTCAAGCCAAAAAAAGATAGATTTTAGAGAAAAAATATTAAAGATTTCAGAAGAGGTCGAAGGCGGAGGAGCTCTTTCGAAAGCATTCAGTCTGTTTCCTGATGTTTTTAGCGCTTTTGACGTAAGCATGGTAAAGGCAGGAGAGACCTCGGGCCAGCTTTCTGATTCATTGACCTATTTGGCTGATCACCTGGAGCAGGAGTATGCCATGCGTTCCAAGATAATAGGGGCAATGATTTATCCTATTTTTGTTTTGATAGTAGTGATAGGAGTACTTATAGGAATGTCCATGTTTGTCCTACCCAACCTTACGGAAATGCTAATATCCAGCGGCCAGGAACTTCCTTTGGTAACCAAAATAGTAATTTTCGGTTCTAGTTTTATTCAGAAATGGTTTGTGCTTGTATTCTTAGCCGTTGTAATAAGTGTTGTAGGTTTAACGCAATATATAAAATCGAAAGAGGGCAAAATAGTTTTCGACAGAATTTTAGTTAAAATACCCTTATTGGGGGATGTCGCAAAAAAAATTTTTCTGACAAGGCTTGCTGAAAACCTATCAACTCTAATAGCCGGCGGTATCCCGATAGTTCAGGCCTTGGAAATCGTCGGAGACGTCGTCGGCAACTCGGTTTTCAAGGACGTTATTTTGGAAACAAGAGATGAGGTAAAAAAAGGAGAGACGGTTAGTTATGTGATGAGGAGGTACCCTGAGCTTATTCCCCCCCTCTTTGTCCAGATGACAATCGTCGGAGAAAAGTCAGGCCGGCTTGACTCGGCCCTGATGAACATTGTCGGATTTTTCCAGAGAGATACGGACGCTGCTTTAGCGGGATTCATAGCCATATTGGAACCGGCAATGATTATAGGTTTGGCTGGAATAGTTGTTGTGGTTGTTGCGTCGGTTATACTTCCTATGTATCAGATGGTCGGCAGTATTTAATTCTTCTTATCTATTATTGCGTTCTTTGTTTCAATTATTATAATCGGCGCTAGCTCTGCCGGAAATAAAGCCAAAAATACAACGATAAAAAGCAATATCGCTGCCGGCAGTTATGTTTGCCAGTAATAACATCTTTAATAAGCTATTATTTAGTTATCCACAGACATATTTATTAGACGTTTTGGAATAATGGTATAATAAAAACACAGGAAAAATTGAACAAAGGTCGAAAAAACTAAGAAGTATGGATAAAAATATGGAGTTATTAAAAAAGAAAGCCAAGGGTTTCACTCTTATCGAGCTTTTGGTTGTTATAGCAATTATCGGCATTTTATCATCAATTGTGTTGGTGAGTGTAAACTCTGCCAGAAATAAAGCCAAAGATGCGGCAGTAAAAAGCAATCTTGCTAATTTGAGAGTAGCAGCCGAACTGTTTTACGACGATACCGCGACAGGTAATGGTACGTATACAGGAGGTGGAGGTTTTTGCGCTGGTGCTAGTTATCTTGCCGCCAGGACTGCAATTCTGCTTCAAAACGGAGGTGGTGCTGTCGTTTGTAATAATGCGGCCCAAGCATACTGTGTCTCTTCTGTATTGGTAACTGGTGGTGCTAGCTGCGTTGATTCTACCGGAAAGACCGGCACTACGGTATGTGGAGCTCTTTTTGCCTGTCCGTAATCTATCTTTTTGAGAGAGTTATTAAATCAAAACCGTAAGATATACGGTTTTGGTTTCTTTAATGGTACAATAAAAACACAGGAAAAATTGAATAAAGGTCGAAGAAACTTAAGAAGTATAGATAAAAGATATGGAGTTATTAAAAAAGAAAGCCAAGGGTTTCACTCTTATCGAGCTTTTGGTTGTTATAGCAATTATCGGCATTTTGTCATCAATTGTGTTGGTGAGTGTAAACACAGCCAGAAATAAAGCCAAAGATGCGGCAGTAAAAAGCAATCTTGCTAATTTGAGAGTAGCAGCCGAACTGTTTTACGACACTGTCGGGGAAGGTGGTGGTACGTATACAGCTTTTTGCGCTAATACTAGATATACGACCGCCGCGGCTGCAATTCAGCTTCAAAACGGAGGTACTGCTCCTATTTGTAATGTTACGGCCCAAACATATTGTATCTCTTCTGTATTGGTAACTGGCGGTGCTAGCTGCGTTGACTCTACCGGAAAGACCGGCACTGCGGGATGTGCAGCTCTTTTTGCCTGTCCGTAGTTTATCTTTTTGAGAGAGTTTTTAAATCAAAACCGCGAGATATGCGGTTTTGATTTTATTTAATGATATTGCAGGCGCTTGGGCCGGATTGCTTGACACTGCCAACGAATTCTGTACTGATTCTACCGGCGTTACCAAAGAAGTGGCTATAGCTGGTACTTGTGTCGTTGGATGGACGGGAACAGTTTGTCCGTAATAATTTTTCATTGTTTTTTTAAAAAAGGACCTGCCTCGCTTTTAAAAGCGAGGCAGGCTATTTATAGTAGGATTATTTTTTGGGACCAATATCACGAAACTTGTCCCGAAAAGTGGAAATCTTATTAACATCGTCTGTCTTTAATGATATAATATTTAAGTCGAAGGGTTTATTCCTTGGCCTAAGAAAAGTGTTCAAAACAAAAATTTAAAAAATGACAACGCTTTTCTGAAACTATGAAAACTGAGTGTGTTTTTGTGAAAAAAAATTTAAATAAAAAATTACCATTTTGCAGTTTGGAAAAGAACGCTTTTACCTTGATTGAACTTTTAGTTGTCGTAGCGATTATTGCGACGCTTTCGTCCATAATCTTGGTTAGTTCAGAAGCCATAAGAAATAAGACAAAAGTCACTGCTGTAAAAAGCAATCTGGACGGCTTAAGGACGGCGGGAGAATTGTGGTATAGCAATACGGGCAGTTTTACAAATTTTTGCGTAAATAATGACTGTAGCTGCGCTGCTTGCAGTAATGACTGGAAAATAATATGTTCGGCAGTTAAATTGCATAATGGCAATGCTGACGTAACATGCAACGTCGAAGCGCAGGGAAAGGCATGGTGTGCCTCCACCGCTTTGCCAGGCGGAGGTAATTATTGTTCAGATAGTATGGCTAACGCAAAAAACGCAGTTTGCGTCGGCACCGTCTGTCAGTAATCAATGATAAATTTTATCCGGCTATTTTTTTAAAAAAAAACTATAACTGCTTAACCGACAATGCCTTTATTAATTTTATATTCTTTTCTTTTTCTATTCGGTCTTGCGATGGGATCTTTTTTGAACGTTATAGTCTATCGCTTGCAGAAGGGGGAAAGTTTTCTACTCTCCCCTTCGGAAACCAGAAAGGGCTTTTCCTCTTTTTTTGAACGATCTTATTGCCCAAAATGCGAACACGAATTGGGATGGCAAGACCTGATTCCTCTTGCGAGTTTCATATTCCTCAAAGGCAAGTGCCGTTACTGCAAAGAAAAAATCTCCTGGCAGTATCCGTTGGTGGAGCTGGTAACCGGTCTTATATTCTTAGCAATTGGTTTGCGTAATTCCAGCTTATTGTTTTATGGCAACAACACCTTGTGGGTTTGGTCTACTTTTTTTGATATTGCGATTGCCGGTTTTTTGGTGATAATTTTTCTGTATGACCTTAAACACTTTATTATTCCGGACGTAGTAATTTATCCTGCCATTATCGTGGCGTTTGTGTACAGATTATGCGAAATTTTCGGCTTTGGAAACCAAATCTGGCCTGAAGGCATAAATATAACTTTTTTAAACTTATTATCAGACCCCATTTTATCCGCTTTTGGAGCTTCGGCTTTCTTTTTATTTATCGTTCTTATTTCCAGGGGAAAATGGATGGGAATTGGCGATATAAAACTGGCGTTTTTAATGGGGCTATTCCTTGGTTTTCCGGAAGTGTTGGTGGCCTTATTTTCAGCCTTTTTTTTGGGTGCTATAATAGGAATAGGGCTTATCGTCTTTGGTAAGAAAAGTTTAAAAAGTGAAGTGCCTTTCGGACCTTTTTTGGCAACCGGAACCCTGATAGCTTTTTTTTGGGGACCTGAAATAATACGCTGGTATCTGAATTTTTTCACATTTTAAGCCCTTCATAAGCTCTCGAGTATTAAAAGCTGAGAAAGCTTAACGATGATAACCTTATTTAAGATAAAAAAAACATCCCAGCAGGGATTCACCATAATTGAACTTCTTACCTCAATAGCTGTTGTCGTAATTCTAACGGCGATAGTTTTTGCCAATTACCGTTCCGGAGAGCGTCAATATGCCCTTCAAAGATCAACCCATAAGCTAGCCCAAGACATTAGAAGAATCCAGGAAATGGCAACCTCAACAAGAGAATTTAATTGTGGCGGTTCTCCAATCATTCCCCCAGGCGGTTATGGCGTCTATTTCCCACGCTTATCAATAGCTAATAACTATTATATTTTATTTGCTGATTGCGATGGTGGTTTTGATTATGACTCCGGAGAGATGGTAGAACAAGTATATCTTGAAAAAGGAATAACGGTTTCTTCTTATGTGCCTCCTGCAAACGTGAATCAGGAGGCCTGGGTTGTATTCACGCCACCTGACCCTACCACAGCTTTTAACAAACAAAGTAACACAACTTTAACAATTAATTTAACTTCCGGTAACCCGCCAAATACAGAAGTTTTTATGAATATCGCGGGCTTAATCGAAGTACCATAAACGATAGTTTGAGAGCTTGTTATGAAATCGAAAATTCTGAAGCTTAAGATATCAAACCATTTAAAACAGAAATTGCCGCTTGACAAGGGTTTTTCATTTATCGAAGTGCTTGTTTCAATCTTCATACTGGTAATTGCCATCACTGCCAGTTTTTCAGTTCTTAGAGGCATACTTTCCTACAATGTAACAAATTCCTCGCGTTTGGTTGCTGCTTACTTGGCCCAAGAGGGGATTGAGATAGTAAGGAATATCAGAGACGGAAACTGGCTTGAATCCAGAAGCAATACGGCTAATTCTTGGGATGAAGGACTGACTGGATGTAGTGGTAACGGTTGCATAGCAGATTATAATCATTCATATAGCGGCGACCAAGAAGATCCTCAATTACCTGCTTATACAGGACAATTATTAAATATTGACCCAAACGGATTAGGTTTTTATGGTTATGGTTTCTCGACCACGACGAAATTCCAAAGAAAAATCGTTATTACTCCGGGGGCAATTAATGAGTTGAAAGTTAATGTTACGGTCAGCTGGCAGGAAAAAGGAAAGTCTAATACCTTGTCCGCCCTGGAAAATTTATATAATTGGAAGTAAGTGCCATAATCGCTACAGAAATTTTAATACAAAAGGAACAAACATGAAATTTTGCTTGCATCATTCTAAAAAAGGATTTGCCCCGATACCGGTTCAGCCATTGGCGGAAGGTACGGGGTTTCTGTCCAAAAAACAAAGAGAGTCCCGGCTATTAAACGGGGGAGGATTCACCTTAATCGAATTGATTGTTGCTTTTGGCATTTTTTTTATTGTTGCCGGTAGCGCTTCCTGGCTTTTTGTAGAAGCAGTTAAAGCCCAAAAAAGAACTCTTGCCTATCAGCAGGTTCTTGATAATGTATCCTATGTGATGGAGTATATGAGCAGGACCCTGAGAATGGCAAAAAAAGATACGACAGGAAATTGTGTCAATAAAACAGGTGGAACGATTCTAGCAAACTATGAAGTCATTCCAAACGGTATAAGATTTTTAAACTATCGAAACATATGTCAGGAATTCTATTTGCAGGGGATTAGACTTAAAGAAAAAAAATACAGAGATGCAACTCGGGGACAGGTTGAGACAGACTTGGAGCTTACTTCCTCTAAAATATCGGTAGCCAGATTCAATGTTTATGCTTGGGGTTGGGATCAGGGAGATAACCTTCAGCCAAAAGTAACTATTTATCTTGAGTCAAAAGAACGCCTAGAGGGCGTACCGCTAATAATGATACAGACTTCTATTTCCCAGAGAAACCTTGATGTTCAGAAATAAAACCCCAAGGACCGACGGTTCGCTGCGAGCTGCCTGCGTCGTCTCATCCTCCTTCTTCGTAAGAAATTAATATTATGGAAATAAAATTTTTTAAACTAGATAAACAATCCCAGCAGGGTATTTCTTTATATCTTGCTTTTATAATAATGACGGTATTGCTAGCTATTGCCTTGGGAATTAGCGCCATTGCTTTCGGCCAAATTAAAACAATAAAAAGCATGGGGGATTCTGTCATAGCGCTTTATGCTGCAGACACCGGCACCGAATTAGTTCTTAATAACATAAACCCGAAAGATAATTGCAAATTCGACCTTGATCCAGTCCCTGATGAATGTAAGGGAGTGTTGGATAACGGCGCTACTTATTCCGTCAAGGTTTATCCGTCAGATCCTCCACCGTCAGGGAACTGCAACGGTCAGTATTATTGCATTCGGGCAGTGGGGATTTACAATAAAACAAAAAGGGCAATTGAAACTGCAAGGTAGTTTAAAAATTAATCAGGTGGAATTTCCCGATTGATTATATGACAAAAACAGAGGTAAAAGAGAGAATTGAAAAGCTGAAGGATTTAATAAACCATCATCGTTATCTTTACCACGTTTTGGATAAGCAGGAAATTTCCGAATCAGCCTTAGACTCTTTGAAAAAAGAGCTTTTTGATTTGGAAGAAGATTATCCCGAATTAATGACCTCGGATTCTCCTACTCAAAGGATAGGAGGCAAGTCATTAGATAAATTCGTAAAAGTCAGGCATTCAGAGCCAATGATTTCTTTAAACGATGCTTTTTCTGAAAACGATATACAGGATTGGATTGAACGCATTTCGAGAATTTTGGCACCCGAGGAAATAAATTTACTTGATTTTTTCTGCGAACTGAAAATTGACGGCTTAGCGATAGAACTAATATATGAAAAAGGCATACTAAAAAAAGGAGCAACCAGAGGAGACGGCTTGATAGGTGAGGACGTTACGCAAAACTTAAAGACAATTGAAGCTATTCCCCTGAAACTAAGAAGAGAAGAGAACTCATTGGTCGATCTGAGAAAAGAGTTGGACGTAATTACGCTGAAAAAAGAAATCCCCCCGATATTAATTGTTCGGGGGGAGGCTTTTATAACCAAAAAGGATTTTGAGAAACTAAATCAGGAACAGCTGAAAAAAGGTTTACCGCTTTATGCAAATCCAAGAAATGTGGCTGCGGGTTCCATCCGCCAACTGGATCCCAAAATAACTTCACAGCGCCGAATGGATTCTTTCGCCTATGACCTATTAACCGATCTTGGCCAGAATAACCATGAACAAAAACACAAGATTTTGAAAGCCCTTGGTTTTAAAACAAATCCCCACAATAAATACTGCAAAAACTTAGCAGAAATTTTTGAATTTCATAAATACTGCCAGCATCTTAGAGAAAAAATACCATACGAAATCGACGGAATAGTGGTAATAGTCAACAACGATAGAGTTTTTAAAAAACTGGGAGTGGTGGGTAAGGCACCAAGAGGCGCTATTGCCTATAAATTTCCTTTAAAACAAACGACAACAACGATTGAAGATATTCAAGTTCAGGTCGGCAGGACGGGTGCCCTAACTCCGGTTGCGATTTTAAAACCAGTTCAGGTCGGCGGAGTGACAATATCACGGGCAACTCTCCATAACGAAGACGAGATTAAAAGGTTGGGGGTTAGGATCGGCGATACGGTTATTGTCGGCAGGGCAGGCGATGTTATCCCGGATATTATAAAGGTCTTGCCAGGACTGAGAACGGGAAAAGAAAAAAAATTCAGAATGCCTGTCAGATGCCCGAGCTGCGGAACAAAATTAGTTAAACCGGAGGGTGAAGTGCTTTGGAGGTGTCCGAATCCGGACTGTTTTGCCAGAAAAAGAGAATATTTTTATCACTTTGTGTCGCGTTTAGCATTCGATATGGTGGGCTTGGGACCGAGGATAGTTGACAAGTTGATTGACGAAGGCTTGGTGCAGGATCCGGCAGACCTTTTTGATTTGAAAGAAGGAGACGTGCTAATGCTTGATAGGTTTGCCGAAAAGTCCGTAGGCAATTTAATTAAGGCTATTCAACCAAAAAAGAAGATTAATTTAACCAGATTTATTTATGGACTGGGAATCAGGAACGTTGGAGAAGAAACAAGCATCGATCTTGCTGAAACTTTTTCCGCCCAAGGCGGACCGGCCTCGGGCTGGGGCTCAATAGAGAAATTAAAAAAAGCTTCTTTAAGCGATCTTCAAAAAATCAAAGACGTTGGGCCGGTGGTAGCAAAATCAATATATCAATGGTTTTCCCAAAAAAACAACCGAGAATTCTTAGAAAAGCTTATGAAAGCCGGAGTAGAAATTGAAAGTCAAAGTTCCCGTCTTTATCAGGGTCATAACGGGCAAGCAAAAAAACAGAAACTAAAAGGGAAAATTTTTGTCTTAACAGGATCCCTTCAAACTCTAACGCGCAACGAAGCAAAAGAAAGAATCAGGATGCTTGGCGGAGAGATCTCTGAATCTGTTTCCAAAAATACCGATTTCGTTGCAGCAGGAACAGATTCCGGATCAAAATATAAAAAAGCAAAAGAACTTGGAATCAAAACCTTAAACGAGAAGGAGCTACTTCGAATGATAGGGGAGGGATAGTAATAGAAGAACAATGAAGGCGTTTATTCTTCATCTAAAAAATTTCGATTGGATCATAGTAACTTCAGCCCTATTTCTTTCCGGCATAGGGCTTGTTTCGATTTACAGTTCGTCGTCGGCAAGGGGCGACCTGACCAACTTCAACAAGCAGGCGATATTTTTCGCAATCGGATTTGTAATAATGATAATCTTAAGTTTTTTTGATTGGAGGTCTTGGAGAGAAGCCCCTTACCTGATTTTAAGCCTATACTTTTTATGCATATTAGCTCTGGCCGGTCTGTTCTTTTTTGCACCCGAGATCAGAGGAACTAAATCATGGTATAAAATTGGCGCCGTTACTTTGGACCCGATAGAACCGACAAAAATTGTCCTTATAATTCTGCTTGCCAAATATTTTTCGATGCGCCATGTTGAAATGTACAAAATCCGGCATATTTTGCTCTCAGGTTTCTATATCATTGTTCCGGCTATTTTAATGTTTTTTCAGCCAAACCTCGGACCAATTTTGATAGTGGTCGGGATGTGGTTGGGAATTTTAATAATCTCCGGTATTAAAACAAAACACTTCATTCTGTTGGGCTTGCTCGGCGTTGTAATTCTGACCTTGGGTTGGTCTTTTTTGCTCAAAGATTACCAAAAAGCCCGCATTATGGGTTTTGTCCTGCCACAAAGAGATCCTTTGGGAATTAACTGGAGCCAGAACCAGTCTAAAATTGCAATTGGTTCCGGCGGATTATTCGGTAAGGGAATCGGAAAAGGCACTCAAACCCAATATGGATTTTTACCGGCTTCCCACAACGACTTTATATTCGCTTCTATAGCCGAGGAGATGGGATTTGCAGGCGTTTCTTTATTGTTTCTGCTATTTCTCATAATGTTTTGGCGCATAGTAAGGATTGCTTTGAATTCTCAGACAAACTTTCCAAGATTGTTTGCTTCCGGATTTGCAATCCTGCTTGCCGTTCAGATCTTTATCAATATCGGTATGAATCTCGGAATCTTGCCCATTATCGGAATTCCCTTGCCTTTTGTAAGTTATGGAGGAAGCGGTCTGATAATGGTTTTTTCAGCCCTAGGCATCCTTCAAAACATCAAGATAAATACCTAGACTATCGGTAGGCAGCTTTTTTCAACGTTTTCCATAACTTATTCACAACCTACCTTTGACAGATTGTTTTGCTTTAGGGATAATAAAGACGAACTAATATCGGATACCGAATATTAATAAATGTAGAAAACTTTTTATGGAAGCAGAACAAAAGTCAGAGAACTATATTTCTCTACAGGAGGCCACGAGGGTTTGCAATTATTCCCAGGAATATTTAAGCTTGAGAGCGCGGCAAGGAAAATTGAAAGCGATTAAATTCGGTAGAAATTGGGTTACCAAAAATGAATGGCTCGAGGAATATTTGAAAAGGGTTGAAGACTTTAATGAGGAATTCATGAAAAAGACAGTAAAAGCTATTCCTCCCCCGGAGAATCTTCCGGTGGAGCGAGAAAGATCCTTTTCAGACTTTGATGGGCCGGAATTAACGCTGGTATTTTCTTTTGCGGTAATTTCCTTGGTCGTGATTATTTTCGGCGTTTTCTATCTTTCCATCTTTCCGAACAGTTCAATCGGGTCAGACAGCGTTTCTGCAGGATTGGGGAATGTTGTTAACCAAAGCTTCAGAAATGCTTCTCTCTTTGGAAATTCTGCGAGCCGGACGATTGAAACTATTTTGGAGGCAGGCTCTAATGCGCTATATCGAGCAATCGGTTTGTCCAGGTAGATTTTTCTTTTTAATGTAATTTTTTCAGACTGTATTAAATTAATTCTATTCTCAGTCCTAAATAAAACATGAAAAAAACTGCATCCCCGTCAATGAATGAACAAGTTAAGACGTTAAAACCGATGCCGATTTTTGAAAAGATCTCTAAAGCCGCTATATATTTATTTGTTTTTTTAGCACCGCTATTTTTTTTACCCTGGACCAGTAATGTTTTAGATTTTAACAAACAGATATTGCTTTTTATTTTGGTTTTTGTTTCATTGGTTTGCTGGATTATTAAAACCCTAAGAGAGGGGGAGCTTAAAATTAATTTTTCATTTTTAAATATTCCTGTTTTATTTCTGGTCTTAATCACAGGAATTTCAATCTTTTTTTCTCTTTCAAGATATGGAAGTTTTTGGGGTTGGCCGTTAAATATATCCTCCAGCTTTACGACGCTCGCCGCCTTCGTACTTCTTTTTTTCTTGATTTCGAATCTTTTTAATGATAGATCTGATATTTCAAAACTTATTTCTCTTTTAATTCTCTCGGGATTTATTTCTGCTTTGTTGGGTTTGCTGCAACTTTTTAGGGTATTCATATTTCCTTTTGATTTTGCAAGAACAGAATCTTTCAATACCATCGGTACAATAAATTCTTTGGCCGTATTTCTTTCCGTAATTATTGTCGCTGGAGTCGGCTTGATGCTAGGATCTGTTAAAATCATGCGGAAACTTTTACTGGCATTCTGCGTTTTTGGGTTTTTGGTTCTTTTCGTAATTAACTTTACAATTGCCTGGATGGTTTTGCTTATTGGCTTGGCCGGACTTCTCAGCCTAGCCCTCTTTAATATAAAGAAAGCGAAAGAAACAAGCTGGTTCCTGCTCCCTATGACAATGATGATTCTTTCGATTTTTTTCATATTCTTTAAGATTTCTTTGCCTTTCCTTCCCAGCACTCCGTTTGAAGTGTATCCAAACAATAGGGCTGAATTGGAAATTGCAAAATCCGTCTTGCAAGGAAAAAACCTGATTCTGGGAACTGGACCGGGCACTTTCATATATGATTATTCAAAGTTTAAGTCGGGAGACATTAATAAAACATTATTTTGGAACGTTAGATTTGGAAGCGGGTCATCCGAGGTCCTCGACCGATTAATAACTACTGGATTTCTGGGTGCTTTGGTATTTGCTTCTTTGTTTTCGTTTTTTTTATGGCAAGTTTTTTACAGTTTGAAAAAAGGACTTTCTGAAGAAATTTCCGACTGGTTTATTGCTTCCGGGATATTCGCCAGTATTTTTGCCCTGTTCGTCGGCCTGTTTCTATACGCCGCCAATTTCGTGATTTTGATGATATTCTGGGTTTTGCTTGGAATTTTCGTCACTTTACTGAAGCCCCGGAACAGGTCTTGGAAACTCCAGCCGTCATCAATGCTGACGGTTATAATCCATTTTATATCTATTTTGGTTATAATTTCCGGACTCGTTTTCAATGTTTTTGTAGTTCAGAAATATATAGCCGAGACAAAATATCTAAAAGGACTAGAAGCTTTCAGCAGGGGAGAGATTGATAAATCGATTGATTTCACCGCTCAATCATTAAAATTAAATCCCGATTCGGATCTTTATCTCAGAGAGCTAGCCCAGAACTATTTGCAGAAATTGAACTTGGAACTTCAAAGGACCGACGTATCAAAAGAAGAGCTGTCACAAACTGTTCAGACTTTAGGAGCTAACGCTGTAAGCTTTGCAAAAAAATCCACTGAAATTGAACCGGAAAACGTTGCCAACTGGAATGTGCTGGGATTTATTTACAGAAATTTAATCGGTATTTTTGATAAAGCAGATGAATTGAGCTTAGGCGCTTATGAGAAAGGATTACAGCTTGAGCCGAACAATCCTTATGTTTTCACGGAAATTGGCCGAGTCTATCTTACGAAATCAGTAATTCTTGCTAATCAAACGGAAGGCAATGCCGAAAAAGAAGTGGTTTTGAAAAAGGCTCAGGAAAGTTTTGAAAAAGCAATCGAGTTAAAAAGCGATTACGCTCCGGCAAAATTTCAATTGGCTTTAACTTATGTCTCGATGGGTAAGATAAAGGAAGCTATCGCCAAGATGGAAGAAACAATACTTATCGCTCCTTCTGATGTTAATCTGGTTTTTCAGTTAGGTTTGCTGTATTTTAACGGTGACCAATTTGAAAACGCTAAGCTTGCATTAGAGAGGGCAATATCCTTAGCGATAGAATCAAACCAGGAATACGCCAACGCCAGGTATTATTTGGGATTGACTTATGACAAGTTGAATCAAAAAGAAAAAGCGATTGAACAATTTGAAAAAATCCAAACGGCTAATCCAGATAACGAAGAGATCAAAAAGATTATATTTAATCTTAAATCAGGCAAGCCCGCTCTTGAAGGGATAACCGCTCAGAGCGAATCGGTTATCGAAGAAAGCCAACCGGAAAGTCCGAGTAACGAATAGATATTGACAAATTTAACAGGACAAAGTACAATAGAGGTTACTTGTTAATACAGCATTGAAGTCCTGTGTTTGTGAACAATAAGTAAGAATATTCCGGGATAAATCCCGAAGTTTCGAAATTTAAACAAGAAGGTGCCGTAGCAGCGAGAGAAATTCATCAAATTTTTCCCTAATCGAAAAAATTAAACCTTTTTTAAAATTGATTGACTTCCTCTGCTAAAATTTAAATTAGATAACCCCTAATGTTTTTTAGGGATTTTTGTGTTTGTTCCCTCAATTAGCTTTTTTATATTTCTTAAAACAAAATTATGGCTATAGGGACAATGAAAATTAAAAATTTTGGAAAAACTAAAGTAAGCTTACCCCTGCCTTATTTGCTTGCCGTACAGCAGGACAGCTGGAGTTGGCTTATTGAAAAAGGCCTGAAAGAACTCTTTTCCGAAATTTCGCCGATCAGAGATTATACCAAAAAGGAGTTTGAGCTTTGGTTCTTGGATTATAAATTTGACGAGCCAAAATATAAAGACGATCTTGAAGCAAGAAGAAATAATGATTCTTACGAGGTTTCCTTGAGGGTAAGAGTAAGGCTGGTTAGTCTGAAAACAAAGGAAATCAAGGAACAAGAGGTCTTTCTTACGGATTTTCCTTTAATGACCGAAAGAGGGACGTTCATAGTAAACGGCGTTGAAAGAGTTGCTATCTCTCAGCTGATTCGTTCTCCCGGTGCTTTCTTTACGGCTCAAAACCTCGGAGGAAAAAATTATTTTGGGGCAAAACTAATTCCTAACAGAGGAGCGTGGCTTGAGTTTGAAACGGAGGGAACGGGTTTTATCGGAGTTAAAATTGACAGAAAAAGAAAAGCAGCCGCAACCACTTTATTGCGGGCATTTGGTATTTCTTCTGACAAAGCGATTCAGGAAATGTTTCAGGACGTTGATAAGAATCCGGATATGAAATTTATTGAAGAGACTTTAAAAAGAGATCCCGCTCATAATCAAGCAGACGCAGTAGTGGAGATATATAATAGGTTGAGGCCGGGCGACTTTGCGACCCCTGACACCGCAAGAGAGTTAATTGAGAATATGTTCTTTAACTTCGAGAGATACGATCTTTCAAAAGTCGGCAGATGGAGAATATGGCAGAGGCTAATGGAGACAACCCCAAAATCAAAATCCAAAAACGAGAAAGCTGATTTAACCGAACGAGAGATATCTGTAGAGGATAGGGTATTAAAGGTAGAAGATATTGTTGCGGCTCTGAGAGAGGTCATCAGGCTGAATAATTCTATCGATGCCAAGCCCGACCAAATTGATCATTTGGGCAACAGAAGGGTCAGGCTTTTTTCAGAATTACTCCAAAACAGGCTTCGCGTCGGCTTGATGCGTATGGAAAGAATTATAAAGGATAGAATGTCAACTCTTGATGTTTCGACAATGGCTCCTGTGCCATTGATTAACTCCAGGCCTTTTATGTCAGTTGTAAAAGAATTTTTTACTTCTTCCCAAATGTGCCAGTTTATGGATAACGAAAATCCTTTGGCTGAACTTGAACACAAGAGAAGGCTTTCGGCTACTGGACCCGGAGGCTTAACGAGAGAAAGAGCTGGATTTGAAGTGAGGGATGTTCAGCCGTCGCACTACGGGAGAATTTGCCCCATTCAAACACCAGAAGGCCCGAACATCGGACTGGTAAACCACCTGGCAAGCTACGCTAAAGTTAATCCTTATGGCTTTATTGAAGCGCCTTATTTTAAGGTAAAAGACTCAAAAGTAACCAGCGAAATTCATTACTTAAATGCTTACGAAGAAGAAAGATACAATATTGCCCATGCGGGCGTATCGATTGATGACAAAGGAAATATACTGGAGCCGAAAGTTGAGGCAAGACTGAAGGGAGAACCGGGAACAATAGAAAAAGAAAAAATTGATTATATTGACGTTTCATCAGAAGAGTCAATCTCGGTCGGAACTTCCTGCATCCCTTTTATGCAGAACGATGACGCAAACAGGGTTTTAATGGGATCAAATATGCAACGTCAGTCCGTCCCCCTTTTAAAGCCCGATGTTCCTTTGGTTTGCGCAGGCCCCGAGGAAAGAGTGGCAAAAGATTCCGGCCAGGGGATTGTTGCAAAGGAAGACGGCGTTGTTGAGGAAGTTGACGCAGACCATATAACAATAAGGATAAAATCGGTAAAAGAAACAGATAAGAAGCGATTAAGAACAAAAACATATCATTTAAAAACCTTTATTAGAACCAACCAATATACCTGTTTTCATCAAAAACCAATAGTAAAAAAAGGAGAGACAATACAAAAAGGCGATATTTTAGCAGACGGTGGCGGGATTTCCAACGGGTGGTTAGCTTTGGGAAAAAATATCTTGGTAGCTTTTTTATCTTGGAGAGGGGGTAACTTTGAAGATGCAATAGTGTTTTCTGAAAAACTGGTGAAGGAAGATGCTTATACCTCCATTCATATTGAAAACTTCGCCTGCGATGTCAGAGAAACAAAACTCGGCCCCGAAGTTACAACCTGTGATATACCGAATGTTTCCGAGGAAAAATTAAAGGACTTGGACGAAGAAGGAATCGTAAGGGAAGGAGCAGAGGTTGGACCGAACGATATATTAGTAGGAAAAATATCGCCGAAAGGTGAAGCTGATTTAACTGCCGAGGAAAGATTACTCAGGGCGATTTTTGGAGAAAAAGCCAGAGAGGTGAAAGACACCTCGCTCCTAATGGAGCACGGAAAAAGAGGAAGGGTGATTGAGGTAAAAGTTTTCGCGAGAGAGTTGGGATATAAACTTGAACCCGGGGTAATAAAAAGAATTGAAGTTGAAATCGCAGAATTGAGAAATATTCAAACTGGCGACAAATTAGCCGGTCGCCACGGAAACAAGGGCGTAATTTCCATGGTTTTGCCTGAGGAAGAAATGCCCTTTCTTGAGGATGGAACCCCGATTGATATTATTTTAAATCCTTTGACCCTTGCTTCCAGGATGAACTTAGGTCAAATTTTGGAAACGCATTTAGGATTCGCCGCAAAAAAATTAGGATACACAGCGGTGTCCCCATCCTTGGCCGGCGCAACAGAAGCCGATATCAGAGAAGAATTGAAAAACGCGGGCCTTCCTGAAGACGGAAAAGTAACTCTTTATGATGGCAGGACGGGTATTCCTTTTCCCGGAAAAATAACCGTAGGATACGCCTATATGATGAAATTAATTCACATGGTTAAAGATAAAATTCATATGCGGTCAATCGGTCCATATTCTTTAATTACCCAACAGCCCTTGGGAGGAAAAGCTCAGTTTGGAGGTCAGAGATTCGGGGAAATGGAAGTCTGGGCCTTGGAAGGATATGGTGCAGCGCATACTCTACAGGAAATGCTGACTATAAAGTCTGATGACGTACCCGGTCGTGCCTCTACCTATGAATCAATTTTGAAAGGCGAACCCATAAGAAATCCTAACGTTCCCGCCTCGTTTAATCTTTTGGTTAACGAGTTAAAATCGCTTGGCTTGAATATTGAAATTAAGGAAAAACCAAGAGAAAAAGAAGAAGAAAAATGAACTACCCCGTCCCAAGGGGCGTAGTATCCCTTCGGCCTTCGCCGGCTGAAGTCGGCTACGGCCGACGAAGGCCGGGCAAGTTCTTTTGCGGTTTCATCCCTGCGGCTAGACCACAGGGTATTCTGTCGCAAAATAATCTTTCGGCGTCTGGTCCAATATGTTCTTTGGACTTTCCGCCCCCCTATTTATGAGAGTTGAAGATTTGCAATCGATAAGAATAAAATTAGCCTCGCCCGAGGATATTTTGGCATGGTCTCACGGTGAGGTTACAAATCCCGAGACCATAAATTACAGGACTCAGCGGGCAGAAAAAGACGGGCTTTTTGATGAGAAGATTTTCGGCCCCGAGAAAGACTACGAGTGTTACTGCGGAAAATACAAAAGAATACGCTATAAAGGCATTATCTGCGACCGCTGCGGAGTTGAGGTAACTAAATCTCAGGTGAGGCGGGAAAGAATGGGCCACATAAAACTGGCTACCCCTTGTTCTCATATTTGGTTTCTAAGAGGAGTGCCCTCCAGAATGGGAATGGTTTTAGATATTCCTATGCAGCAGCTGGAAAAAGTAATTTATTTTGCCGCCTATATTATTACTAAAGTAAACGAGGAAGCTAGGTTAAAAACCCTGGAAGAAATTGATAGAGAATACAAGGCAAGGATTAAATCGAAAAAGCACGAAGAAAAAAAGAAAGACGAGGATTCGTTTCTCGACATTGATAAAGCTAATGAAGGAATAAAAGCATCAAGAGACAAGGCGAAAAATGAAATTTCTACCCTAAAACCCCTGAGGATTTTATCCGAGGTTGAATACCATGATTTATCTTTGAAATACGGGGAAGTTTTCGAAGCAGGCACCGGGTCTGAAACTCTAAGGAAGATTTTTGAAAGAGTAGACATTAAAAAAGAAATTGCAGAATTTAAAAAACAATTTGAGGAAACTACTCCGGTTAATCGGATAAAGGTATTGAGGAAATTAAAAACACTTCAGGGTATGCAGAGGTCGGGAGTCAGGCCTGAATGGATGTTTTTGACCGTTCTGCCTGTCTTACCTCCGGACCTGCGGCCTATGGTTCAACTGGATGGCGGAAGATACGCTTCCTCCGATTTAAATGATCTTTATCGCCGGGTTATAAATAGAAACAACAGATTAAAATACCTGCAGGAGATTTCTGCTCCCGATGTTATTGTTAGAAACGAAAAAAGAATGCTTCAGGAGGCGGTTGATGCTTTGATTGATAACGGTATGAGGAAGGGGACAATGACCCAGGCAACAACCGGCGGGAAAAGACTGTTAAAGTCGCTAGCCGATATTTTAAAAGGAAAGCAGGGAAGGTTTAGGCAGAATCTGTTGGGAAAACGAGTTGATTATTCGGGCAGGTCGGTAATTGTTGTCGGACCGAAACTTAAAATAAGCCAATGCGGTCTTCCAAAGAAGATGGCTCTAGAGCTTTTTAAGCCTTTTGTAGTTAAAAAAATCCTTGAGAGGGAATTGGCTTACAACGTCCGAGGTGCTTCAAGATTAATCGAGGAGGAAACTGATGATGTTTGGGCTATGCTGGAAGAAGTGGTTCAGGATAAATATGTTTTGCTGAATCGTGCTCCAACCTTGCATAGGCTTGGAATTCAGGCTTTTGCCCCGATCTTGATTGAGGGTGAATCTCTAAAAATAAATCCCCTTGTCTGCAAGGCGTTTAATGCTGACTTTGACGGTGATCAGATGGCGGTTCATCTTCCCTTGTCCGATGAGGCACAAAAAGAAGCGAAAGAAATTATGCTGTCAAGCATTAACCTGTTGAAACCAGCCACCGGAACTCCTATTGTCAGTCCGACTAGGGATATAATTCTTGGTTGCTTTTGGCTGACAAAAATAAAAATATCCACACCGGAAAATCCGACAAAAGGGGAAGGAAAAATTTTTGGTACCCCCGAGGAGGCAATTTTAGCATACGAATATGAGGATCTAGACTTGAGAGCAAGGATAAAAGTAAGGATGCCAAATCCCTCCAAAGCTGATTTAAAAAAGACCGATAAACTTACGGAGTCGCCTGTTTCAAATTATCTTGAGACTTCCGTCGGCAGAATTATTTTCAACAAAGCCCTGCCCAAAGATTTTCCTTACCAGAATACTGATATTAATTCCAAAAGGCTTGAGCTTGTTGTCGGTGAGGTTATTGAAAATTATGACAACGCAACAGCGCAGGAAACGCTTGATAAGCTCACAGAGGTTGGTTTTGAATACTCAACGATTTCCGGAATTACCTGGGGCATGAACGATTTGGTTGTTCCCGCAGAAAAAGGAGGAATAGTAAAAGCAGCTGAACAAGAAGAAGAAACCATAAACAGTCATTACAAAAAAGGCCTGTTGTCGATGGAGGAAAAAAGAAATAAAATTATTGAAATTTGGACAAGGGTGAAGTCTGATATTGAAAAACTCGTGCCAAAGACCCTCTCGGATGAAAATTCCGTTTCGCTGATTGTTAATTCCGGATCTCGAGGCTCTTGGTCGCAACCGGTGCAGATGGCAGGAATGAAGGGCTTGGTGATTAATCCTTCGGGACAGGTTATAGAATTGCCGGTTAAAAGCTGTTTTAAGGAAGGTTTGAACGTTTTGGAATACTTTATTTCCACCCATGGCGCCCGAAAAGGAACAGCTGATACTGCATTAAGAACATCAACTGCAGGATATCTGACAAGGAGGCTTGTGGACGTGGCGCACGAAGTAATTGTATCCGAAGAAGATTGCGGAGATGATTCTGGGATGATTTTGAATCGCAACGATGCTGACGAACTTGGCCAAAACTTCATATTCAAAGTTATTGGAAGAATTGCGTTGGAAGATATAAAATCCCCCAAAACTGATGAAGGCGAGGGAAAAGAAACAACAATTGTCAAAAAAGGAGAAGTGATTGATTGGAAGGCAGCGGAAAAAATTATTAACCTGAAAGTCAATCAAATTCGAGCAAGGAGTCCGATGAACTGTAAATCGATTCGCGGTGTTTGCCAAAAATGCTACGGTTGGGACTTAGGATTTAATAAGTTGGTGAAAATCGGAGAAGCAGTGGGAATAGTGGCAGCTCAGGCAATCGGTGAGCCGGGGACGCAGTTGACGATGAGAACTTTTCATACAGGTGGCGTGGCGGGTGGCGGTGATATCACTGTTGGCTTGCCAAGGGTGCAAGAAATTTTTGAAGCAAGAAGTCCGAGAGGTAAAGCTGAAATTTCTCAGGTTGACGGGATTGTCCAGGAGATAACGCAGGAAGGTATAATTAAAATGAAGGCGAATCCAAAGCCGAAAACATCTTCTCCGGCCGTATTAAAAACAAAGAACCGCGAACAGAAGAAAGCAGAAAAAGGAGATGTTGTCGAATACCAGATTCCGGCAAGGAGAGCTGTCTGGGTAAAGGTTGGACAGGAAGTCAAAAAAGGACAGCAGCTTTGGGAAGGGAACGTTGATCCAAAAGAATTATTTAAATTTGCCGGTCCTGATGAAACAAAGCGTTATGTGGTAAAGGAAATTCAGAGAATTTACGTTTCCCAGGGAGCAATAATTCACGATAAGCATATCGAAGTTATAATAAGACAGATGTTCTCCCGAGTTAAGGTTAAGGATATAGGGGATACTAATTTTACCCCGGGTGAAATTATGGAAAGATCCAAATTCCTCGAAGAAAACAGACACTTGAAAGAAGGAAAAAAAGCACCCGGAAAAGCGGTTGCAATTTTGCTTGGTATTTCAAGAGTAGCCCTGACTACGGATTCTTTCCTTTCTGCGGCTTCTTTTCAGGAAACTTCAAGGGTTTTAATTCAAGCATCTTTGGAGGGGAAAGAGGATAAGTTAAGAGGATTAAAGGAGAATGTTATAATCGGAAAGCTTATCCCGGCTGGTACAGGATTCAGGATCGCGGAATGACTTCTTCGATATTCGCCTCGGGAGACACGCAGTCGGCTCAAGTGATAAAATATAACTAATTCTCAGCCGCTGCTAGAATACGCGAAGCGTTCAAGGTTCTGCTAATCAGGTTCTTATTTCTCACCGAGCCACCCATCCTTAGAAGAAAATTCAAAGTAATTACTTGAGCTCGGTTGCGAAATGTCTCCTTCGGCGAATATCTTCAGAAGTACTTTATTCCTCATAATCGGAAAGCTTATCCCGGCTGGTACAGGATTCAGGATCGCGGAATGACTTCTTCGATATTCGCCTCGGGAAACACTTAGTCAGGTTTTGTGGTAAAATTAAGATAGTTGTCATTTTCTGTTTACTTTTGCGACGCGGATTCTCCACTGCTTCCGGTGGTGATGAAGGCCGCAAAAAGAACTTGTCCCGTTCGTAACGGGATACCCCGCAGCTCCTCGAGTTCATCGAATCCCTCGGGCTGTTCAGTCCTGAAGACTTCGCAGTCGAAGGAACTGAGTCCTCGGGACGAATGTCTGATGATTCTCTGAGTCAGAAGATCTGAGTCTCGGAGTCGAAGACTTGCTGCGGGGATGGGTTCATCGATTAGGAGATAAGCAATCTTAGTTCGATAAATATTAAATTTTTTTGGCCGTGGCTAAAGATAAAAACCAAAAAAATTTTAAGAAGCGGTCTGGACTGGAAAAAAAAGATCGTCCATCCCTTCTCCCCGGCAGATCCAAAAGATATATTCTCGGGGTTTTTATGTTTTTATCAGCCGTGATTCTCGGCCTGTCGTTCTTTGATTTAGCCGGAGCGGCTGGTCATAGCCTTAAAGGAGTTCTCCTGTTTCTTATCGGTGAATCGGTTTTTATAATGCCAGGTTTTTTTGTCGTGGGTGGTTTTGCCTTTATCAAGTCTGAGCGAAGAAGTTTCTATTACCCGACAATAATAGCTATTGTGGTTTTGATACTGGGTATTTCAGGAATACTGGCAGGCTTTGATATGATGCGGAAAATAGATAAGGAATTTACTTTTTTTTATTCCGGTCCGGGCGGATGGACAGGTCATATTATAGGTTGGCCGATTTTTAAATTTTTCGGATTTTGGGTAACAGAAATTATTTTTTTAGCCGTTATCAGTATTGGAACTGCAATTCTGTGGCAAGTTTTCTATAAAAAACCTGAATCAAAGCTGGAAAAAATAGAAGAAGAGGAAAAGTCCACTTTAATAAAAAAGTTTTTTTCTCCGAAATTCCACGTTAAGGAGATAGAGCCGCAGGTAAAAGGTGGCTCAGGCGAAAAGGGCAAGGAACCCTTATCAGGGGGGATTTTGGAATTAAGAACAAAACCCATTGATAAAGAATATTTAAGTTTGAGTTATCAGAAACCTCCGCTTGACTTATTGGAGCCCGACCGTGATGTTCCAATAACCGGAGACATCAGGATCAACTCCTCTATAATAAAGAAGACTTTGCAGAATTTTGATATTTCGGTTGAAATGTCGGAAATTAATATCGGGCCAACCGTCACCCAGTATACCTTAAAACCGGCAGAAGGTGTAAAGCTTTCAAAAATAACCGGTTTGTCAAACGATTTGTCCCTTGCTTTAGCTGCGCATCCTATTAGGATGGAAGCCCCGATTCCCGGCAGATCTCTTGTCGGAATTGAAATTCCGAATAGAATTCGGGCTCAGGTAAGATTAAAAAATCTGCTTGAAAACCCCGCTTTTCAGAACGCTTCTTCAAGCTTGATGCTTATATTCGGCAGAGATGTCTCGGGTAATGCCGTTTATGCGGATTTAGCAAGAATGCCCCATTTGCTGGTTGCAGGATCTACCGGCACCGGAAAAACTATATTCTTAAACTGCTTGATATTAAGCCTCCTTTATCAAAACTCTCCTGAAACATTAAGATTAATTTTAATTGACCCAAAGAGGGTAGAGTTTACCGTTTACAACGATCTCCCTCATTTATTAGCTCCTACGATTCTTGATTCAAACTCAGCGGTTAATGCAATGAAGTGGCTGATTAAAGAAATGGAAAGAAGATTTGAGGTTTTAGCATCAGTTAGAGCCCGCGATATTGGAGGCTATAATGCAATCGTTGCGAAGGAAAGAGCAGAATCTTCTAACGGCAAAAAAAATAAACAGCCAGAGGAAAAAACGTCTTCAGATGAATCGCTCGAAGTCTTGCCTTATATTGTTGTAGTAATTGATGAGCTTGCAGATTTGATGGCGGCACGCGGTAGGGATCTTGAAGCATGTATTGTGAGGCTGGCTCAGCTTTCAAGGGCGGTTGGCATTCATTTGGTCTTAGCTACCCAGAGACCGTCTGTTGAGGTTATTACCGGTTTGATAAAAGCTAATATTACTTCAAGAGTTACTTTCCAGGTTCCATCCCAAATCGATTCAAGAACTGTTCTTGACGCTGGCGGAGCTGAAAAATTATTAGGCTTAGGCGACCTTCTATTTATTACGGCCGAAGTAATAAAACCAAAAAGAGTTCAGGGCGCTTATGCTTCGGAAAAAGAAGTCAGAAAAGTAGTAAATTGGATAAAATCTAAGATAAAG
>Ga0315277_10001394_pt1 | contig 35301 bp, 35 predicted proteins | sample YL17G05_15_MG_FD_203695 | JGI IMG/M metagenome (GOLD analysis project Ga0315277, IMG submission 203695) | Sediment microbial communities from Yellowstone Lake, YNP, Wyoming, USA - YL17G05_15 | ecosystem: Environmental > Aquatic > Freshwater > Lake > Sediment | place: USA: Wyoming | collected...
CGGCCGTTTTTTCAAGATCTATTATGCTAATTGAATTCCTTATGGTAAATATATAAGGTTTCATTTTTGGGTGAAGCCTGAACTTCCTATGACCGAAATGCAAACCGGCCCGAGCCATTTCCTCGACTTTTAAAGCCGGACTTTCTTTTTTATTTTCTACCTTTAAATCTGGCATATTTCTTGTTATTCTTCTCCCCAGAAGACTTCGACTGAAAAACTATGCACAAACACCTCTCTTCCTTTATTGCTAAGCTTCGCTCCTCCGAATGAAGAGAAGGTGCGAAAGGTGTAGCTTGAGGGAGATTAATTTTCTAATTTTTTAATATATCACGGCAAAGCTTTTAAATCAAGGGTTGATTTAAGCTCTAATCTCTGCTAATATAAATGATATCAATAGGAACGGAACAACACAAATTATTAAATGTGAAGAAAGACGTACCCCAAAGCAATCCTCGCTTTGCCCGGATACTTCGGGGCAAGCCCAGTAGTAAAAATTTGACAAGGTTTTCTTTCAGAAAACCAATTGTCGCGGAGCGAGTCAAATTTCTACTACGGGGCAAGCATCTCCCGATTTCTTTACGAAGAAATCGAGGGTTCTAGATGTTGTTTTCACAAAACAACATCGGGACAAAATATTAAAAAATTATGAAAAAAAATATCCATCCACAATACTTTCCTAACGCCAGAGTTCAGTGTGCCTGTGGGAATACATTTAACACAGGCTCGACGAAAGAATTTATTGAGGTAGAAGTGTGTTCGAAATGCCATCCTTTCTATACAGGAAGAGAAAGGATTGTTGACACCTTGGGAAGGGTCGAAAGGTTTAAAACGAGACTGGCGAAAAAAGAGCAGTTCTCAAAGACCAAAAAGAAAAGTAAATAAGGCATTTAGTAAAGAAAAGCTAAGTTTTCCCTCCTACGCAGAAAGCCACGCCTGCTTTCTGAAGCGCACTACGGAGAGCAAGCACGGGTCTCTAAACCTGAGGCTCCACTTTTTTTAAGATTTAGAGTTCAGAATTTTGAATATTTTTAATTATGGAAAAAGAATTGGACTCAATTCATAAAGAATACTATGAAACTCTGGATAAGCTGGGGGATCCCGAGTTGATGTCTGACTGGGATAAATTCGACAAATTGTCGAAAAAGAAAGATTTTCTCGAGAAAATACTTGAGAAGAAAAAAGAAGTTCTAGAGATTGACAATCACATAGCGGAAAGTGAAGAAATCCTGAAAGATGAAAATTCTGAGCTTTTTTCATTAGCCCAGGTTGAAACGGCAGAACTTCGGGAAAAGAAAAAGACAATGGAAAAAGAATTGGAAAAATTATTAAAGGATGGGAGTCCCGAAGAAAATCAAGCTTATACTAGGGACGTATCATCGGTAATAGTTGAAATCCGGGCCGGAACTGGAGGAGAAGAAGCGGCTCTTTTCGCAGGAAACCTCTTTAAAATGTACACAAAATACGCTGAACTGCAGGGTTGGAAACAAAGAACCTTAGATTCCAGCCAGACAGAGCTGGGTGGTTTTAAGGAGATAATTTTTGAATTAAAAAACAATGACGTACTGTCTAAAATGCAGTACGAAGCCGGAGTACACCGCGTCCAGAGAATTCCAACCACTGAAAAAATGGGCCGGATTCATACCTCAACCGCGTCTGTTGCGGTGCTTCCCAAGCCGAAAAAAACCCAGCTTAAAATAAGACCCGATGATTTAAGGGTAGATTATTATCGTTCTTCCGGTCCCGGAGGACAATATGTAAACAGGAGGGAAACGGCAGTGAGGATTACTCATCTTCCAACCGGCCTCGCTGTAGCTTCCCAAACCGAAAGAAATCAGCTCCAGAATAAACAAAATGCTATGTCGATTCTTGAAGCAAGATTACTCGAAAGAATGGAATCCGGCGAGGTAGAAAAAATTAAAGGAAAAAGAAACGCCCAGATAAAATGGGCGAAAAGGGCGGAAAAAATAAGAACTTATAACTTTCCTCAGGATAGAATTACTGATCACAGAATAAAGAAAAGCTGGCATAATATAGAGAAAGTAATGGATGGCGACTTAGATCATATTATAGAATCCTTGGAAAAAACAGAATTTTCCGAACCCGAATAGCGCAAGAAATTTTATCCAAATACCGCGGCCATTAACCGCGGTATTTTTATTCTCCTTCGCAGAAAAGGAGGAGAGTCAGCTCTCAAGGCTTTATTTTTCTATCTCTTCAATATCGGCTTGATATTGGCGAGCTAACGACATTACGGAATCGCCGTAGAATCGGTATCGAGAATTTGCCGAACCCGAAAAATAAATTAAGGCTGCTCTCCATTCGCTGTTATAGTCTTTTTTGCCGGCGCCAGCATTCTTCAGGTATAAGGCTGCTGCTAAAAATGCATCCTTTATGCTCCAAGGATCTGCCGGTTTTCCAGTGATAGCCTCAACCTGACTGTCATAAATAGCCCAGGTTGAAGGAATAAACTGAGCCGGACCCATGGCTCCGCCCCAGCCGAAGCTCATAGGACAGGAAATTAAAGTTTGATAAGGGTCCCTGCCCAGTTCCCTTGTAGTATTCATAAAATGAGGGACATCTCTTGAGGGACTCATTACTTTTGCTCTCTTTGCTCCGGTTTTTGAGACTACGCCTTCTCCCGTATTCGGGTTGACTAGATAGCACTGCCCGACGTTTTTTCCCAAGCTTGATTCCTGCGTTAAAACGGCAAGAAGGAAAGCAGGCCTTATTCCGGTCAAGCTTTCGGCATATTTTGCTATCTTTAAGGCCTCCTCGAACGTAGGCGCTTCGGATATGCCTATTAACTCAAAAATTCTTGACTTAATCTCCGCCGCCCTCTTTTTGGAATCGGTGAGTATCTTTTGGTATTCTGTCTCCTTTCCTTTTGTCTGCTCAAGAAGTTTTTCGTTTTGTTTTCTGTTGGTTTCCTGTTCCTGTTTTTGAAGAGTTTGGATTCTCGCCATCTGTTCGAGATCTTCTTTCTCGGAATCAAGAGAATTTTTCTGCGCTTCAAGAGACACTTTTAATGATTTTATCTCTTTCAGCAGTTCCTGGTTTCTGTCGTTAAGAGATTCCAGATTGGCTAAATTATTAAAAAAATCGGAAAGATTTTCTTCAGCAAGTAAAACCTCAATAGAGCTTTTTTGGTCCTCCTCGTAAATGCTTCTCAAAATGTTTGTGAGCTTTTCTTTAGAATCTTCTATTTTTAAAGAAGTTTTTTCAATAGAGCCCTCGGTATCTTTAATCTGGACTTTCAGGTCTCCGATCATCAAATTGCTCTGTTTAATCTGAAGATCGAGTTTTTGAATTTTGCTTTTAATGACAGATATCTGATTCTGCAGGGTTTTTTTCTCCTGCTGGGTTTTAGTTATATCTTTCTCGTACTGAGAGATTTCTTCTTCCAGTTTTTTCAATTCCTCCTCTAATACTTTTTTTTCTTCAGCGGGCTGCGCAGTTTGAGATCTTACAGAATTCACAAAACCAAAAACAAAAAAAAGGGAAACTATAATTAAAGATATTCCCAAAGTGGACGGCCTTATCCAGCCTTCGTAGCCGAGGCTACTTCGGCGGAGTAAGTCTGCGGATTGTCTCGGAGATAAAGTTTTTTTGAATGAAGAAAGCATCTTCCAAATAAATTGGATAATTGAAGATTAGGCTTTCTGTTGTTCTGATTGAGTATCCTGAACTTCTTCCTCGGCCGGTTTCTTCTCGCCCGCTTTTTCAACCTCTTCAACCTTTTCCTCCAGCGGTTTTTCCAGCTCCTCTTCCACTTTTTCAAGAGGTGTAACCAAAGCAACAATTTCCTCGGCCTGAGTCAAAACCTTCACTCCTTCAGGTATACTCAGGTCCTTGATTAAAATACTATCCTCAAATGTTCTCAGATTATTTATATCTACCCTGATTTCGTGGGGGATACTTTCGGGTAAGGCCTTTATCTGGATTTCGGAGATATTCTTTACAAAAGTACCTCCAAGCTCTTTCACAGCCGGCGCTTCTCCTTCAAAAACCAGAGGAATAGAAAGCGTTACCTCCTCTGTCAGAGAAACTTTATAAAAATCAACGTGAATAATTTTACCCGACAAAGGTTCTTTTTGTATCTCTCTTATCAGTACTGGAGTTCTTTGTTTTTCCTTTTTCGCTGTTTTTTCCTTTAGTTCCGGTTTCTCCTGAGATTCGATTTCGAGATTAATCAATGAACTTTCACCCGCTTCTTTATATATTTTTTCAAAAACTTTAGAATCCAATTCCAAAGAAATGACTTTTGTTTTCGAGCCGTATATCACTGCAGGCAGCACGCCTTTTTTTCTCAGGCTTTTCACCTTTCTGCCGGTTTCTGTCCGGATTTTTGCTGAAAGATTTAACATTTTTTAATTTAGGGCTACGTGGGCGATTGGCCTACGAAGCGTCATTTAATGATTTCGATTATTTGAACGGGGCAAGCATCCGCCGCTTCCTCGTTACAGGCTAAATCTCCTGTCGTTATTTCATACTTTCCAGTTTCTTTATTTTTTACACCATCTGTTAAGTCGCTTTTGCCGTCTGTACCCATTTTCCAATATTTTGGGCATAGGGCAACGCAAGAACCGCAACCGATACATTTTTCTCTGTCTAAAATAATTTTCATATCAATTTAAAACTAATTAATGCTGTACTGCCTGATTTTTTGCCTGACTACATCCTTCATTGCAACGATTGAAGGTAAAATGATTTTATAGGGTTTAACTTCGTCCGGATTTTCCGACAATGCTTTCCTTAAAGAATCAGTAAAGGCTTTCCTAAGCTCGGTGTTCACGTTTATTTTTACCACACGCAGTCTTATCGCCTCTTTTAGGTTGTATTCCTTAATTCCCGATCCGCCATGAAGTACAAAAGGGATTTTAACTTTTTCTTTAATTTCAGTCAATCTTTTAAGGTCCGGCTGGGGTTTTTCCGCATTTTCGTAAAGTCCGTGGATATTTCCGACGGCTACCGCCAGAATATCGATTTTAGTTTTCTCGACGAATATTTTTGCATCTTCAGAGCTTGCCAAATTTTCTTTTTTTACCTCTAATTCTTCTTTGTGAATCTCGGAACTCCCCAGGATAGTGCCAATTTCTCCTTCGACAAGGACTCCTTTTCCGTGGGCATATTTTACTATGGATATCGTGTTTTTTATATTTTCCTTCAAGGATAAGCTTGACCCATCATAGTGAACCAAATCATAGCCCTGATCAATTGCTTTTTTTATATAGTCCAAATCCTTTCCATGGTCAAGGTTTAAATAAATAGGAAAAGAACTCTCTTCTCTGAAGGACTTTACAAGGCATACTGCCTGTTTCAATCCGATAAAACGGCTTTCTCCCTCCGATGTTCCGATAATAACGGGTTTTTTAAGCTCCCGGGCCGCCTCAATCACCGCCCTCATTGCTTCAAGATTAGAAACGTTGAACTGCCCCACTGCCCAACCCTCTTTTTGAGCTTTTTTAAAAATACTCAGCCTTTTATGCAAAATCCATCCTATATATAAAACCAATTGAGAATTATTTAGTTGCATAAATTTTTTGATACTTCTATTTTTTTCCAGCGATTTCCTTTTTTCAAAAGCCCGGATTTGGCTCCCCAGCGGGAGATACAGGAAGAGGAATTTGCCATTGCAAGCTGAACAGCAAAAATTATATCATTTTTTTGCATCATTCCGGCAACAAATCCGGAGCCGAAAGAATCTCCGGCACCCGTTGAATCAACAACTTTCACCTTTAAAATCACCGCTTTATAAAGATACTTTCCGTCGGAAACCACTACGCCGTCTTCGCCTTTTGTCATGATTGCAATTCCCGGCATCATTTCATCGATTTTTTTGAAAATCTCTCCTTCCTCTTGGTAGGGAATTTTTGTGAGCAAAGACGCCTCCTCCCGGTTTAAAATTAAAACATCTGTTTTGCTTAATATTTTTTCCAGTGCAGGTTTTGGCAAGGTAAGCTGGTTATAGCCCGGATTCAGAGCAACTTTAATGTTGTTTTTCTTGGCAAAAACAACAAAACTTTCCGTCATTTGTGCGGCAGAGCCGGCAAAGGGTGCCAGATAAAACCATTTAGTGTTTTTTATTTTATTCCAGGGGATATCTTCTTTTTTAAGAACATCCGAAGCGCCTCTGTAAACCAAAACTGTCCTGTCGCCGCAACAATCACAGTTAAGAAAAACCGAATGATTGGTAGGCCTTTCTTTGGTTTTTTTAATGAATTCAATGCCTATTTTTAACTCTTTCAATTCTTCAGTTATTGTTTTGCCGGCAATGTCATCCCCAACCATTCCGCAATAAGCTGTCTTATGCCCTTGGCTAGCAAAAGTAGCCGCAGTATTTGTCCCTCCGCCGCCTGAAGAAAGATAAACATTATCAACCTCGATTTTTGAACCTAACGAAAAACAAATCCCCTCTCCTGTCGGAAAATTACTGCCCTGAACCTTAAGGAAGTTTTTTGATTTCAGAAATATATCCTGGCTTGCCGAACCAAAGGTTATAACGTCATACATAAAATTGAAATTAAATATTTTTTTCCGCTTCAGCTATTTTTAGAGTAGTTTTAATAACTGAATCCGGGTTCAGTGAGATACTGTCTATGCCTTCTCTCACTAAAAATTGAGCGAAATCTTCGAAAGAAGAAGGCGCGTCCCCGCAGATGCCAACATACTTGCCTCTTTTTTTGCACTCAGAAATCACCTTCTTTATCATTTCCTTGACCGCTGAATTTCTTTCATCCCCAATTTTTGACACCAAAGCGCTGTCTCTGTCTAAACCCAGAACAAGCTGAGTTAAATCGTTTGATCCGATGCTCATTCCGTCAAAAATATCCAGGAATTTATCCGCCAGAATCACGTTCGAGGGAATCTCGCACATTACATATACCTCTACGCTGTTTTCATCGGCCGGAGAATCCGGAGTATCAATTTTAAGCTTTAATCCCGCCTCTCTGATTACTGCCAAAACCCTTTCCCCTTCTCCCGGCGTCCGGCAAAAAGGCACCATAACTTTCAGATTCTTCAGACCGAATTTATCTCTTACCCTCATAATGGCTTTGCATTCCATCAGGAAAGCAGGTTTGAAATTCTCATCATAATACCTCGAAGCGCCTCTCCAGCCGAGCATTGGGTTTGACTCTTCCGGCTCAAACTCATTTCCGCCGATCAATGCGGCATATTCGTTCGACTTGAAATCTGAGAATCTTACTATTACGGGCCTCGGCCAGAAAGCCGCTGCCATTTTTCCTATTCCCCGAGCCAGATTCTCAATGAAATATTCTTTTTTATCCTTATATCCGATCGTAATTTCTTCAATTTTTCGCTTTATGGATTTGTCTTTTATCTTGTCGAAATGATAAAGCGCCAAGGGATGAACTTTAATTGACGATGCGATAATAAATTCTTCTCTCGCCAATCCTATCCCGGAACTGGGTAAAATTGCGTTAGGGAAAGCAGCTTCAGGGTAGCTCGTATTCATCATTATCTTTGTCTTTGTTTGAGGTATTTTTTCCGGATTAATTTCTCTGGTCTCAAATTCAATCGTGCCTTTAAATATTCTCCCTTTTTGGCCGGTTGAGCAATCAACCGTTACAACTTCACCGTTTTTAAGAACCTGCATTGCTCCCTCCACTCCCACAATGCAAGGAATGCCGAGCTCCCTACTCACAATTGCAGCATGGCAAACTCTGGAACCTTCTTCAGTGATAATCGCTTTGGCTTTTTTCATAATGCTCGTCCAGTCGGGATCGGTCATTTTGGTAACCAGGACTTCGCCTTCTTTAAAACTTCTGATTTTTGAAATATCCGGAATCACTCTGGCTTTCCCTGAAGCAATTTTTGAACCTATTGCCTCTCCGCCCAAGATTACAATCCCTTTTTCTTTTAATACGTACTGGGTATAGCTGTGCGTTTTGCTCGAGGAATGAGCCGTTTCCGGCCTAGACTGGACAATGAAGAGCTTTCCCGTTTTTCCGTCCTTCGCCCATTCGATATCCTGCGGCATGCCATAATGCTCCTCTATTGAGACTGCCCATCGCGATAAAGTTAAAACCTCTTCTTCGTTTATGACAAATCGGTTTTGGTCTTTTGGAGGAACGGCAACCTGCTTGGTGTTTTCGCTATTTGACCCGTATATCAACTTTCTTTTCTTGGTACCGAGAATTCTTGAAATTATCGGGGCAAATCCTTGTTTTAAGGTCGGTTTAAAAACTATGAATTCATCAGGAACGACCCTCCCCTTGACAATCATTTCTCCTAATCCCCAGGAACCGTTAATCAAAACCACATCCCTGAAACCGCTTTCCGTATCAAGGGTGAACATAACTCCGGCTGAACTTAAATCAGACCTCACCATCTTCTGGACTCCCACAGATAAGGCGATTTTAAAATGATCAAATCCTTTTTCTTCTCTGTAACTTATGGCCCTGTCTGTGAACAAAGAAGCCATGCATTTTTTAATATATAGCAAAACATTCTCTCTGCCCTTAACGTTCAGGTAGCTCTCGTGCTGGCCCGCGAAAGAAGCTTCTGGCAGATCTTCGGCCGTGGCAGATGACCTGACGGCTACGTCCACATTGGAAACGTACTCCTCGCAAAGTTTTGCATATGCCCGATATACTTCTTCCTTGAGTTCGTCAGGAAAACTTGCTTCCAAAATTAGCTTCCTCGCTGCCTCTCCTGCCTTCTGAAGGCTTTTTATGTTTCCCGATTTAAAACCATTGAAGGTCTTGACCAATTTTTCTTTAATGCCCGCTTGTTCCAAAAAATAAAAGAAAAAATACGAAGTCGTAGCGAATCCGTTTGGTATGCTGATTCCCTTGGGGCTCAACTCCTGATACATTTCTCCCAAAGAGGCATTCTTCCCTCCGACGAAAGGAACGTCTTTTTTCGAGACTTCATTAAACCAAAGTATGTTTTTTTGTGGATCACTCATAGGATAATTAGAATAAATTTTTTAAAACTTAATTCCTTTTATTGCCGATCTCTGACCTGTCCGAAGTAAAGCCCGATATCGTCTCCAGCAGCAGGTTTAGTGCAATTAGCGGTTTGTGGCATAGAATGTTCACAATTGTAGTCGCTTCCACTACCGCAAAAAAATTTATCTGGTCCCCTGCTAAGAATCATTACGCATTCAGTGACACAACAGCCAGGATTATGGAATATGTAACTACTTCCCCATGGGTCTTGAGTAGGCAGAGTCCCGTAAGAAGCCAATGCCGGCGTCAGACAACTTGAAACTGAACCTTCGTTCAGACAAGGGAATGCTCCGTTGTCTGAAACATATAAATCCAGCGCCAACCTGTAAGAAGCGAAGTCAGAGTATACCTTTCCAATTCTTGCTTTTTCTCTGGCGCTATTTACGCTTACCATAATAATAGAGGATAGACACCCTATAATTGTAATAACGACCAATAATTCAATCAAGGTGAATGATTTACTGTGTTTTCTTAATTTAGTTACCGATTCATCAGCCATAAATCCAAACTGATCTATTGTGCTTATTTTCCTTCAATTATTCTCTTTATCTCATCAACGCTTTCGGGGTTTGATAGCGTAGAAAGGTCTCCCAATTCTTCTCCGGTAATAAGTCTTTTCAAAATTCTACGCATTATTTTTCCTGACCTTGTCTTGGGCAGGTCTTTAACCAGATAAATTTCTTTTGGCAGAGCAATCGGCCCTATTTCTTTTCTGATTTGCCCGATTATTTCTTTTTTGATTTCTTCAGCGGCTTTTTCTCCTTTATAACTGACAAAAGCCACAGGCGTTTCGCCTTTTATTTCGTCTGGCACTCCCACAACTGCTGACTCTGAAATTTCTTTATGCATATTTATCGCGTTTTCCAATTCGCCTGTCGTCACTCTGTGGCCGGCCACTTTAATCACATCGTCAACCCTACCGACTATTCTTATTAAGCCGTTTTTATCTTTAAATGCCCCGTCTGAAGTGAAATAAATTTTGTTTCCATATTGGCTCCAGTATGTTTCAATATACTTCTTCTCGTTTTTATAAATTCCCCTCAAAAGACCGGGCACAAAAGGAGGCAGCAACACGAGATTGCCTTCCTTATCTGCTGGCAGGGATTTGCCTTTATCGTCAAAAATATCAAATCTTGTTCCGGGAAGCGGTAGTCCTGTGTAGGTTGGCCTAAACGGGCCAAGCCATGGTAAGGAACTTATTAAAATTCCGCCAGTTTCTGTCTGCCACCAAGTATCAACGATCGGACATTTTTTCTGGCCGACGTTCTCAAAATACCACATCCAAGCTGATTCATCTATTGGCTCGCCCACTGATCCTAAAAGTTCTAAGGTTTTGAATCTTTCTTTCTTCAAAATTTCTGTTCCGTATTTTTCAAACATTCTTATTGCCGTAGGCGCTGTATAAAATATCGTAACAGCGTGTTTTTCTATTATTCTCGTCCATCTGGCAGGATCTGGCCAATCCGGAGCTCCTTCAAAAATCAGAAAAGTTGCTCCATTCATTAGCGGAGAATAACAACTATAAGTGTGCCCGGTAATCCAGCCGATATCAGCAGTTGACCAAAAAACATTGCTCTCATTATCGTTCATGCCAAAAATCCATTTTCCAGTGAGCTTTGCCTGAACAGCATATCCCCCGCACGCATGAGTAGTTCCTTTTGGTTTTCCTGTCGAGCCGCTCGTATAAAGTACGAATAATAGATCTTCGCTGTCCATTGCAACTGGCTTGCAAGAGTCGCTTTCGTCTTTTATCAAGTCGTTCCACCAAAAATCTCTTCCTTCCTGCAAAGGAATTTCATTCCCTGCCCGCTTCACAACTATTACTTTTTCCACTTTAGTCCCCGAGATACCTTCATCTGCGTTTTGCTTTAATGGAATCACCTTACCTCTTCTGAAATAACCGTCTGCGGTTATCAAAACCTTAGCTTCAGTATCCTGCAGTCGAACGGACAATGCGTTAGGGCTGAAAGCTGAGAAAACAACAGAATGGATAGCTCCAATTCGTGCACAAGCAAGCATTGAAATCAAAACTTCAGGCACCATTGGCAGATAAATTCCAACTCTGTCGCCCTTTTTAACTCCCATTTTTTTCAAAACATTGGCGAATTTGTTTACCTGCCTAAAAAGTTCCCCGTATGTTAGAATTACCGGCCTTTCTGTTTCAGGTTCCGGCTCCCAGATTAAAGCAACCTTATTTTTCCTTTCTGGAAAATTCTGTTCAAAACAGGATTCCGTAATATTCAATTTTCCATTCACAAACCACTTAAAATCTGGCGGGTTATGTAGAAAGGTTTTTTTCCAGGATTTTTGCCATAAGATATCCCTGGCAGCTTTCTCCCAAAACTTTATTGGATTCTTCTCGGCATCTCTATAGATTGGTGCCTTTTTAAAGCCTTTGTTCGTATCTGGATAATAAAGGTCTCCTTTTTTTATCATATCTTTAGTTATATTGTATTAATGCTTAACTATTTTATTATATCCGATTTCGGGCTAAACAAAAAGCCGAGCACGAGGCTCGGTTTTTGTTTGGAATTAAAATTATGAAAGGCTCTTGGCTACCAGTTCGGCGAATTCGGCGAGTCGGCACGCGTATGCCCATTCATTATCATACCAGGCAACAATCTTTACCAGATTATCCTTTACCATAGTTAATGAGGAATCTATAATTGCTGAAAATGAATTACCCTTGTAATCGGAAGAAACCAAGGGAGCGTCTTCAACCCCTAAAATTCCCTTAAACCTTGGCTCTTCAGAAGATTTTTTTAATATATAGTTTAAATCAGCCACTGTTGTAGGTTTTTTGACTTCGCAGATTAAATCCAGTATCGAAACAGTCGCTGTCGGAACCCTCAAGGCAATACCGTCAAGTTTTCCCTCTACTTCGGGTATAACTTTTCCAATGGCGGACGCAGCCCCCGTGGTAGTTGGAATTATGTTTAAAGCCGCCGCCCTTGCCCGTCTTAAGTCTTTGTGCGAAAGATCTAAAATGCGCTGATCGTTAGTATAGCTATGGACCGTGGTCATAAAACCCCTGACTATCTCAAAATTTTCGTTCAATACCTTTACTATCGGGGCAAGGCAATTTGTAGTGCAGGAACCCATCGATATTATATTGTTTTTCTTCGGATCGTAATTTTTATCATTCACCCCTATAACGAACATGGGAATTTCGGGACTTTTTGAAGGGGCGGAAATTACAACCTTACTGGCACCGGCTTCTAAATGTTTTTTAGCTCCCTCGTATTCGGTGAAATTCCCGGTACATTCCAAAATAATTTCAACTCCCAGGTTTTTCCAGGGAAGCCTGAGCGGATCCGTTTCTGAAAAAACCAGAATTTGCTTTCCTTTCAGGGTGCCGTCAATTAACAGACTCTTTGAGTTAAATTTCACGGGCTTATTGTAAATGCCGTACAATGAATCGTATCGCAAAAGATAAGCCAGGGTTTTTGAGTCTGATAAATCGTTAATTGCTACAACATCCAAATTGGGATGACTATCAAGGATTTTCCTGAAAGTATGGCGGCCTATTCTGCCAAAACCGTTTATAGCGATTTTTGGCCGATGAGTCGCCTTGGGTGTTACAGCAGTTTTTGTTGGCATAATTTTGAAGCTCTAGCGCTAAAGCGAAATTTGTTCTCAATTTAGCGGAAGTGAATTTACTATTTTTTAATACCCAAAAGACTGCAAATCTTTTCTTTATCAAATCCTACCACAATTTCTCCATTAATATCTACAATCGGCACCTCCGCTCGTCCCGTTTTTTTAATTATTTCTTCCAACGCTTCCTTGTTTTTTATAACATCGATATCTTCAAACGCAACGCCCTCGTCCGATAAAAACTGTTTAAGAGTGTTGCAATACGGACAAACTGGAGTCGAATAGATTTTTACCATTTATAAAAACAAAGCGGATAAAAGAACTGGTCTTTTATCCTGCAATGTTGCATTATTGTTTAAAAATTAATTAGCCGGGCAACCGGTTAGCTGCGCCAATTCAGAAAGGGGCATTTCTCCCATTTGCTTGGTCCCGTCTGCGAGTATCCACGTTGGGAAAGCTTCAATGCCGGCAGCTTCGCATTCTGCGGTCAATCCTCCTGTTTTCACATCGATGCATTCAATATAGGGAACGTATTTTACCGCATCCTTAAACATAGCTTTTTGGTTATTGCAGTGACCGCACCAATTAGCACCGTAAAACTTCACACCCTTCTCGGTCAGGCATTTTGCCAATTTCTCTTCATAAGAAACCGTGCCTTGGTTCTGGTTCTCGTTCGTGTTCTGATTTTGATTCTGGCTCTGGTTCTGTTCATTGTTCTGTTCCGGGTTATTTTCTCTTAATCTTGCGGAAAGATCATTAAAATAACCACTCACTTTATCGCCGTTGACGATAAGCAATGCACCCGCCACTATAAAGCAACCAACAATAATGGCTAACGGTATTAAATTCTTTTTTTGTGCTTTTTGCACATTTTGCGTGTTTTGTGTTTCGACCATATGGTCTATTATATTACATTACTTCTTCTTTGTAAAGGGTGAGGATTCTCGACATAAATCCATCCCTATTATTGCTTTTTATTAACTAATTTCTTAAAAACCAGGTTTTTGATGGCCCTCTAATATCTATAACGCACATAAACTTCGAATAGGTTTCTCACAATTTATACCCTATAAAAGTTCGTTTTATCGTCAACGTCGTACTTTATTATATCGCCAAACGGCAATTCCAGATTTACCACCTCTTTGTCGGGAATTTTTTCGATATACTTAATCAGCGCCCTTAAACTGTTATGGCTCGCCACAACTAAGACGTTTTTTCCATTTTTTAGGTCTCTCTCAACAAATCTTTTGAAAAACGGGACAGCTCGGTCTGAAACTTCTTTTAAGCTTTCTCCTTCAGGAGGCGCCTCTTTATAACTTCTCCTCCAGAGCTTAACCTTTTCCGGCCCATATTTTTGTATCGTTTCCTCTTTGTTTAAACCCTGCAATTTCCCGTAATATCTCTCGTTTAATTCTTCTGAAACATAAACAGGCAGATATTTTTCGCCGGCGCCTTCGAAATTCTCCTTTTTTTTCGTTTTAGCATCAAAATGCATAAAAATCGGATATTTATCAAGATGCTCAAAAACCCGCAAAATTGTTTCTTCGTTCCTGACCAAAGGGGAAGAATAAGCAACGCTAATATCAATGCTAGACAATTTTCCTGCTATATCTTTCGCATTTTCTATTCCTTCTTTGCTTAAAGGATTATCCACCCACCCTGCAAACCTGTTTTCCGAGTTCCATTGGGACTTAAGATGTCTTAGTAAAATTAATTTGGGCATATTTCTTGATTCTATTTTTTTAATTCTCTTGTCTTTTATCTAAATTCGGTTTTTGGTTAATTTTCAAATCCTCCGATAACCCAATCAAATTCACCTTGCCAATTTCGACTCGGACAACTCCAGCCAGGACTAGCCGGGTAAGGCCTTCCGCTCGTTTCCATGTCATTTACCCCAAGAACAAAAAAAGCTCCCCGTATAGCGTCGCAGCCAGAGGTTCCTGCACCGTATCTATAATATCGATACGTGTACCCGTTGCAGGCAACTGCCGTATTGATTGGGTCTAAAGGAACCTTCGGCATTATTCCGTCAGTTTCAAGCGGTTCAATAAAGAATCTTCCATCGCTATCATTATCTGCAGCAGAACTATCCCAACCCCCGCATCCTAACGGTTCGCTCTCTCCATAGCTCGAAGTGCTACCTGGGAATCTGCCATTCTTATCGTCGTAATACAGCATAAGGGCTTTTACAATTTGCTGCATATCCGCTAATCTTTTTGCATCCCTTGCCTTTTTTCTTACTCCATTTACGCTTACTATAATTATACTGGATAGAAGCCCGATTATCGAAATTACAACCAAAAGCTCAACGAGAGTAAAAGATTTGCTACCACTTTTTCTCATAACACACCTTAAATTACAATTAAACTTCTTTAAAAATGGTGATAATTTAAATTATTTTTTTCCCGGAGCGCTATTCAGGTCTTCTTCTATCTTGAGCAATCTATTGTATTTTGCCACTCTTTCTCCTCTTGCAGGGGCGCCAGCCATTAACCATCCCTGGCCGCCCAAACCGACGGAAAAATCGGCAATAAAATCGTCATTCGTCTCTCCGCTCCTGTGTTTCATAAAAACTCCCCACCCGTCTTTTTTCGCTTCTCTTACCGCCTGAATAGTTTCCGTTATTGTTCCCACCTGATTGGGCTTAATAACAACGGAATTGCACAACGATAAGCTATGGGCTTTTTTGATTTCTTCAAGGTTTGTCGCCAGAAGATCGTCTCCGATAATTTTTAAGTTCTTGCTCGAGCCAAGCTTTTCTGTAATCATTTTGAAGCCGTCAAAATCGTCCTGCGAGAAAGGATCCTCAATCGCAAATATCGGATAATTTTCGACAAGCTTTTTGTAAAAATCAAAAAGAGAGGATAATTTAAGCCTTCTCCCTTCGAACCTATATATTCCGTTTTGGAAAAACGTGGAAGAAGCAATATCCAGGGCTATTGAAACCTTATCCTTGTAGCCGGAATTATTTATAGCTTCGACGATTAAATTTAACGCAGCCTCGGTTTTTGCCAAAGGAGGAGCAAAGCCGCCTTCATATCCTACGTTTATGGAGTTTTTTCCGTATTTTTTCTCGAGAATAACGCGAAGATTGCTGTAAATCTCTGCCCCAGCCGTTAATTCCTCTTTATAAGAACTCAATCTCGGCCAAATCATAAACTCTTGAACGTCAAGATCATTTCCCGCGTGAAGACCCCCTTCAATGAGAAGAAAACAGGGCCTTGGAAGGCCGGGGGCTTGAGACAAAATCTCGCAAAAATACCGGTAAAGTTCAAAACCGCTTTGAGCAGCATGAGCGCGGCTGGAGGCAATGGAAACAGCCAAGATAGCATTGGCGCCTAGACTTGATTTGTTGCTTGTCCCATCAAGCTTAATTAAAATATGATCAATTTCCTCTTGGCTGCTAATCATTAACCCTTCCAGTTTTGGGGCAATTATATCATTGATATTTTTCACGGCATTCAAGACTCCCTTCCCGCCGAATCGCAATCCGCCGTCCCTTAATTCAACAGCTTCTGATTTGCCCGTTGATACGCCAGACGGCACAGATGATCGGAATAAACCGGATTCGGTCGCCAAATCGACTTCAACCGTTGGAGTTCCTTTTGAATCCAGAATTTCCCGAGCTTTTATTTTATTTATCCTGAAGGGCTTTACGGTAAACATATTAAATAAACTTCTTTAATAATTTTAAATTGTTTTCAGGTTCTGAATGTAATAATAAGAGGAAAGCGCGGCCTTAGCCCCCTCCCCGCAGGCAATAACAACTTGCTTGTCCCTGTTACTTGTTACGTCTCCGGCCGCAAAAAGTCCAGGAGTTTTCGTGGAACAAGAATAAAAATCTATCCTGATTTCATCCCGTTCGTTAAAATCAACCAAATCTCCGACAAAACCGGTCGCGGGAACGGATCCTATTTCCACGAAAATTCCTTCAACCGGAATTTCAAGTGTTTTACCCGAAGATTCGTCTTCATAGATTAAGGCATCGACAAAATTTTTTCCTTTAATTTCCCTGACTTTGGCCTCGCAAAGAACTTCAATATTTCCTATTTTTCTGGCTTTTTCCTGATTAATCTCGTCTGCTTTGCATTGGTCGGCTTCTTCAAGCAGATATACCTTCGGACATATCTTGCTTAATTCAATTGCCGCTCCAAAAGCCGCATTTCCCCCTCCTACAACAGCCACATTCTTTCCGGAAAATAAAGGGCCGTCGCAAATTACGCAATACGAAACTCCTTTTCCCAGAAATTCTTTTTCGCCTTGCACTTCCAGTTTTCTCGGACTCCTCCCTGAAGCAATAATAACCGCCTTTGCAGAAAATGTTTCTTTTTTTTCGGTCGTTATTTCAAAAAAACTTTTGCCGTTTCTCTTAAGGCTTTTTATCTCTTCTCCTTCTTTTATTTCAATTTCAAATTTTTTTAAGTGTTTCAGAAATTGTTCCATCAGCTGAAATCCCTGTATACTTTCAATCCCCGGATAATTTTCAACCCAATAGGCCTTCCCGGCCTGTCCCAAAAGATCTTTCGAAATAATTAAAGTTTTAAGTTTTTTTCTGGCCGAGTAGATGCCTGCAGTGATACCGGCAGGCCCTCCGCCTATTACTATAAGGTCGTACATAATTTTTTACTGAGCCAACCAGCCACCATCAATAACAACGGTGGAACCTGTCATATAAGAAGATTCATCCGATGCTAAAAATAAAACTAAGTTCGAAACTTCCTGCGGTTTGCCCATTCGGTGCATTGGAATCCTGGCCAGCATTCCTTCAGTAGCTTTCGGGTCAAGTTTTGCCGACTCTACCATTGGCGTTTCAATAGCTCCCGGAGCGATGGCGTTAACCCTGATATTGTACGGGGCGAATTCCGCTGCCAAAGCTTCTGTCATGGCCACAACTCCTCCTTTTGATGCGCAGTAATGGACAATAAAAGGCATGCCGTTTCCAACCTGCCCCATCTCCACCGAAGCAATATTGATAATAACTCCCGACTTTTGCTTTACCATTTCTTTCAGCACTGCTTGAGCACAAAGGAAATATCCCTTAAGATTGATATCCAAAGTCCTGTCCCACTCCTCTTCCGTTAATTCCAAGAACGATTTGAACTGAACAATTCCGGCATTATTAACCAAAATATCTACCTTGCCCCATTTGTCCATAGCCGCCTTGACCATTTTATCTACCTCCGTCTTCTTAGTCACGTCGGATTTTACGGCTAAAGCCTCTCCCCCTTCTTTTTCAATCTCTTCAACAACTCTCTCGCAATCCTCCAGGGTTATATCGGCAACAACAACTCTTGCGCCGGCTTTTGCTAAAAGCATGGCGTGGGTTCTTCCCATTCCCCGGCGACCGCCTGTTATAATTGCCACTTTTCCGTTCAGTTCAAACATATTTTTAAATTTAATAATTATTTATAACTTCCGGGATCGATTCAATTAAATCTGATGCCATTACGCTTTCTTTAAGTTTTGAAACCGCTATTTCGCCTGCTTTTTTGTTAATATAGGAAGCCGCGCAGGCAGCTTCGAAGGCGTCTGTTCCGCGAGCCAGCAATCCGCCGCAGATTCCTGCCAAAGTATCTCCCATACCGCCCTTTGTCATGTAAATGCTTCCGCCTTCACTTATAGCAGTTTGATCTCCGTTTGATATTATGTCTACCTTGCCTTTTATCAGCATTGTTACCTTAAGCCTGGCAGCCTGTTCTTCAATAACCTTTACCTTATCGGTATCCGAAAGTTTGTATATTTCTTTTCCGGTTAAGATAAAAAATTCATAGGTATGAGGAGTAAATACGAAATTTTTTCCTGAAATTATTCCCGGATTTTTCGAAACTGCGTGGATAGCATCGGCATCCACTATTACCGGGACGGAAACCCTTGACAGGTATTCCAAAATAGCCGATTGGGTTTCTTCGTTCCTGCCAACGCCTCCGCCTATTACTACCGCAGTTTTTCCGGAAGAAACGGCTTTAGCGCTTTCTGTCATAGATAATAAAGTTGACACGTGTTTTTTCGTTAAATGCTCCCCCTGCAAAGGATAAGCGGCCAAATCGGGCTTAAAGGATGCAATTATGTCAGCCGATCTTTTCGGCGCCACAATCCTAACCATATCTGTTCCGGCCCTGAATGCCGCTAGAGCGGCTAAAGCCGGAGACCCTGAATAGAATTCGGAGCCACCGATAACCAATAAAAGTCCGAAGTCATATTTTTTTACGGGCTCTTTTCTTTCTTTATAAATTTTCTTTAATATGTCTGAATTGACATTTGTCATGTTTTTGGCTCGCATTTGGAGTCTAAAACTCTTAAAGGAGCTTTTAGAATTTTTATTATATATATTATATCATATCTGCCAAAAATCATCACCGACCTTACTGTGGAGCCCATAGACTAAAGACCCGTGCTTGCTCTCCGTAGTGCGCTTCAGAAAGCAGGCATGGCTTTCTGCGTAGGAGGGTAAACCGTGCCCTAAACAAAAAAGGCTTCAACAGCCCTTTCTGATAAAATATCAACCCTCGGCCTAAATTTTCATTTCTTTTAAAAAGTTTTTCAATTCCTCGCCGTATCTTGAGCTTTTTAAGGAAAGATACAGATGGGATTTCAGCCAACTCGGTTTATTTCCGCACTCAAGCCATTTGCCTTCAAACTCATAGCCGTAAATGACTTGGCCGTCTTTCAGCATTTCCTCAAACACTTCGCACAATATAATCTCGCCTTTTAACGAAGGTTTGGCCTTGATTAAGTATTCAAAAACGATCGGAGTAAGAATATATTTTCCGACAATCACTAAATCTGACGGAGCCTTACCTTCTTGAGGTTTTTCAACAAATTGTTTAATTTTGTAAACCCGACTGGCGATTTTTTCAACGCCTACTACCCCGTAAGACGAAAGCTTGTCTTTGGGCAATCTGCATAAGGCGACAATGGGCTTTTTGCAGGTTTTGAAAATTTTGGCTAACTGCAATAAGCAGGGAACGCTTGTGTCTGTCACAACATCATCCGCAAACAAAACTCCGCACGGTTCGTTCCCTATGTTTCTTGCAGCCTGTAAAATTGCGTGCCCGTCACCCAGGGGTTTTTTTTGGAAAACGGAAGAAAAAATAAATCCCTTATAAATATCCTCAAGCTCTTTAATTTCTGCCAATAAAGCATCTTTTTTTCTTTCCTTCAAAAACTTTTCTAAAACGGGGGAAGTGGCAAAATAATCAGAAACTGCCCGCTTACCCGGAGAATTTACAAAAATTATTTCTTTTATTCCGGAATCTCTTGCCTCTTCAATAATATATTGGATTACCGGCTTATCAACCAAAGGCCAAAATTCCTTCGGTACAATCTTTGATAAAGGCAAAAATCTCGTTCCTAGGCCTGCAACCGGGATGATCGCTTTTTTAATTTCGGTCATATTGGTTTGTTAATTAATATTTATTTCTCCGGCAGGATACTCTGCCCTATTTTGCAAAGTTGCGCAGGTTCTTCGCACCATTCGACAAGAACCATGGTTTTTAGGCCATGGATTTCTATAGATTTAGTTTTCGTTCAATTTTTCTATTTTTCTCCTTAAAAAAGCGGGAACTTCCCATGTTTTCTCCTGTTCCAAGAATTCCTTTTCCGCTTCTTCAACTTCTTTTTTCAATTGGAGAGCATTTTTCCTCACCTTCACCGCCGTAACTTCACCGGACAAAGCAATTGTTTTTGTTGTTTCGGCATAAGCCGGAACAGTTTCTTTTTTCTCGGTATGTGCGGGCTTCTGATCCTGAAAAGGTTTTACTTCTTTTTTTATGCCAATTTTAATTTTTTTTTGCGCAATTTTTTTCTCCTTTTGAGGTTGTTTAGAGCCTGCTTGGCCTTGAGAATCGTCTTCCCTTGCTTCCTTTGCTTCCTTGGCTTCCTCTGCAACTGGTCTTTCTTTGATGATTTTCATTTTTCGCATCACCTGATATGCCTTATCGTTAAAAGTTTTTATCGCACACCCTACAGCCAATAGTGTAATTTTTATCTTGTCTTTATAGTCGTTTCGGTGAGAAACCCCGAAAATAATTTTTGCATCAGGATTCACCATTTCCGTTATCATTCTCGATATCTGATTTACTTCCGATAAACTAAGGCTTTTCTCTCCGGTTATATTGAACAAAATCCCTCTTGCCCCTCCAATTGTGTAAGGATACAAAGGGCTAGTAATGACTTTTTTGATTGCTTCCTCTGTTCTGTTTTGTCCCTGCAGTTCTATCGTATTCAAGTAAACCAGCTTGCCGGCAGACCTTCGAGGAGCAATCTCGCTGTTTTCCCCTTCGATTTTAGTTACGGAAACAGTTACGGGGCTTGCATCGCTTGAAACGTTATCGATCAATATCGCTTTTAAATCGGCAAAATCAATATTAATAAGGCCCGGTTCATAAATCGTTTCTATCAAACCCTGGAGGCTTTCGGACAATTTTTTATTTATTGCAGATAGCGCATCGGATATTGGAGTATTTTTATCGATAATATCGAAGATTTTCTCATTGGGAATTATTGAAAGAGCGTCTAAATTCAGCCTTATTTTCTCCAAAGTCTTTTGAGCTATTTCCATTTTTTTCTCACCTTCAAACTGGAAAGGAAGAGTAAATATGCCGTAGGTAATATTGCCCAAATCCCTGGAGGTTTTCGCAAAAACCTGCGCTGCGCCTGACCCCGTTCCTCCACCCAAACAAGACACGATTATGCAAAGATCATATCCTTGCATTAAATTTTTTATTCTTTCTTTCTCGTTTAAAGCAGCTGTCTTGCCCATTTCAATATTCATTCCAGTCCCTAATCCTCTGGTCAAATCTTGCCCAAATTGGAACTTTTTTGCGTTTTTCGGAGCTTGCTTTAAAGCCCTGGAGTCCGTATTTGCCAAGACAAAATCCGCTTTTTTAAGGCGCCCTGCTATCTCTGAAACGATCGAGCTTCCTCCCCCTCCGAGCCCGATTAGCTGAATTCTTGTCCTATGGATAGAATCAATTTCTTCCGGCCTTCTGACGGTATTTCTTTTTGTATCAATCCTTTTCTTTTTGAGTTTTTTTGACAATTTAAGGTCTTCCCTCTTTTTCCTGGTTCTCGGTCTTTTTGGGGGTTTTTTCTTTTTCATCATTTATAAGTTTACGTCTTTCCTCCAAAAAAGTCAATTTGATTTTTATGAATTTATTCGGTCTCTTTTTTAAAATTTTAAGCAAAAAATAAGATAAATCTGTAAATAAATCTCAAAAATTAATTAGAAACCTGAAAATATTTTGGCGAACCATTCCAGCCGTTGCTGGTTGATTCAAGTACTCCAGTTCCGCCGCCGGCGGTAGGAGCCGAAAGGCCTAATAGGGTAACCTTTTCACTTTTATTTTCCAGATTAGCGTATAAAGCACACAGCTTTCCGTCGCCTGACACGATATACATATAAAACGATTTAGTGTCCGTTCCCGCCTTGGGATCTTTTGGAATGTTTGATAAAAATTCTGAATACTGCGGGTTTTTTGTTCGAATTTCCTGAATAAGATCTGCGAGGTCGTAATCACCTTCTCCTGCTTCAGGCAAAAAACAAGATCCGGAAACAAGTCTGCCGTATTGCGCTATTTCGGCTTTTCTTTTGGCGTCGCGAGCCTTGGCAATAACCGAGTTTGCCGCAACAAAAATTATCGTCGAAAGGATAGCTATTATCGCTATCACAACAACTGTTTCAATCAATGTAAAAGCCTGCTTGTTTTTTACTTTGTTCATTTTTTTAAAGGGGTTTTTCCCTCCGAAAACTATCTTCGGAGTTTTGTTGTTGATAAAATCATCTGGGATTCCATACTTTCTGCTGTAAAGAGTGTCTATCGAGCAGAACAAGGCTTTCGAATAATCAAAGCCTAAAGTTTCAGATACTTGGTTTACTATTTTCTCCGATTTTCCCTCGATCTCGACAAACGGTTCCAAAAATGGCCAGGTATCAATCGTAATCTCGGCATCGTCAAGTTCCCAAAGCTCTCTCCTGCTTTCCTGGTACGCTTTTTCCCTGCATCCGGTTGCTACTAAAAAAGATTCTGCTTTTTTAAAATCATCTACCTTGAGACATATTTCCTTTTGATTTTCTATTTTTCCGCCTGTGACGATTTTCAAACTCATCGTGATTTTGTCGGCCTCGTCGCGGACCCGCAACCAGCCCCCTTTTATTTCGTGGCCTTCGGGCAAATTAAAAACCACCCGCTTTTGCAGAAATTCCGGCCTTACTAATTTTGCTCCGGCTTTCTTTAGCCTGCTCCTGATATCTTTTTTATTTATTGCCGGAAAAGTAGCTTCGTATTCCGTTTTCATATTGCGTAGCAATGCAACGTTAGTTCATATTGCGTAGCAATGCAAAGCGTAGCTTTCATAAAAGGTTTTTATTCCTGATCTCCTCTGCTAATTTATTTAGCTCTGCAAAATCCGCCTGCGGCCCAAGCTGAGTGGTGAGATATCCTTCATAATTTTCGAAATAAATCCGATCTTTCGGCTCCTGCGCAACAAATTCGTCTCCTAAACCAAAAAGAGGATAAAGTTTTAAGTGAGCATGATTTACCCCCATTCCTTCCATTACCATAGCTACTCTCTTAGCATCTAATCCTTTTTCGAGGATTTTTACAATCCTTTTTGCCGTAAGGAAAAACCTTTGGTAGGAATCATCCGGCATTTCAAAAACATAGGAATCGTAATGTTTTTTCGGCAAAAGCAGGGTCATCCCTTTTGTATTCGGGTTGATATCAAGCATTGCCAAAAATTCTTCGTCTTCCCAGATTTTTACGGGCTCAATATCCCCTGCTACTATTTTACAAAAAATGCAGTTTTCCATTGGTTTACTATATCAAAAAATAACCTAACTATTAAGGGAGGAGAAGATGTTTACCTGATTTTCTTAGCAGAACTGGCTTACTACCCTAATGGATGAAAAGAGATTTTAGAATCATCCGGAAGCAAGTCAGCTTGGTTCCCGAAATAATCGGGATGATTTGCCGAGGAAATGAGCGAGCTTTTCGCAGGAAAAAGCGAGCGTATTCTAAAATTACTTTTCAATCCGAGAATTATTCGTATCTCAAGGCGTCTATTGGATTTTTAGACGCTGCTTTTTTTGCAGGATAAAGCCCAAAGGCAACTCCGACAAAACCCGAAACCGCAAAACCTATTAAAGCGGCTGAAACCGGAAACGCGAAAGACCAGTCCGGAGAAACAGTTTTACTCAAGACTAAAGCGACGAGAAACGAAAAAAATGCGCCAGCTATAATCCCCACGATTCCGCCGACAAGAGTGAGCGTTACTGCTTCAAAAAGAAACTGCGTTAAAATATTTTTCTCTGTAGCTCCGATTGCTTTTCTTAATCCGATTTCTCGGGTTCTTTCGGTAACAGACACGAGCATAATGTTCATAATACCAATCCCACCAACAACCAAAGAGATAGTAGCTACTGACACCAGAAGCAATGTCAGAGTCCCCGTAATAACGGAGACACGGCTCGCAATATCCTCTTGTGTTGTGACATGAAAATCGTCCTTTTCCGGATCTGTAATGTTGTGCAAGCTTCTTAATGTTATTTTAATATCTTCCACCACTCTCGGCACGGATTCTTCGCTTTCCGCCTGAGCAATAAATTCATTGTAATAATTTGTTCCTGTCAGATAACGCTGGGCTGTTGTATAAGGAATAGCTATCATTTCGTCTACGTTAAAAATCGACGTTTGGCCTTTCCGGGGCAAAATTCCTACGATTTTAAAATTTCTATTTTTAATTTTTATTTTTTGTCCCAGTGCCTCGGAAGATCCAAAAAGTTTCTTTTTAACTTCCGCCCCTATAACAGCTACACTCGCTTGGCTCTTAATTTCTTCCTCGCTAAAAAAAATTCCTTCCTCGGGATACATATCCATAATTCGCGCCATAAGATCCGATGCGCCAATGGTTGTGGCTTGAACCGTCTCTCCCTCGTAAGTAACTGTTGTGCCTCCGGTAACCAATACTATCGGAGAAACCTCGGCTATTCCCGGCACATTGCTTTTATTTTTTAAAGCTTCAAATTCTCTCTCTTTTAAAGAGTCGCTGAAAATTGCGGAAATATCGGAAGGTCCTTGCGGTTCTCTTCCGGGCTCAACAATAATTGTTCTTGAACCGAGGCCCTTTATTTGATTCAAAATCAGGTCTTTTGCTCCTTGACCGATGGACATCACCATTATTATTGCGGTAATACCAATGACAATCCCCAATATCGTAAGCAAGGATCTGGATTTATTCGTCCTTAAGCCGCTGAAGGCTGTTTTTAGATTATATTTAAAAACCATAATTTTATTTCGGTGGTGAGAATGCCTCTACCCTTTAGGGCGAGGATGAAAGCCGCCGAAACCTGCCTACCGACAGGCAGGGAACTCGCCCCTGAGCTTGTCGAAGGGGATACCCCGCCCCTTTGGGGCAGGGCAGTTCATTTCTTAAACTGATCTTTTAAATAACGCTGATTAGCGATCTTTTCATCGCTTTCGATTAATCCGTCTCGTAAACGGATAAGTCTCCCGGCATATTCTGCCGTATAAGTTTCATGGGTAATGAGAATAATCGTGTGCCCCTGCAAATTCAATTGTTTTAAAAATTCCATTATCTGGCCGCCAGTTCTGGAGTCCAGGTTTCCGGTTGGTTCATCTGCAAAAATTACCTTTGGATTATTTACCAAAGCCCTGGCAATGGCAACTCTTTGTTTTTCTCCTCCGGACAGTTTTGATGTTTCATAATTGATTCTTTCCGAAAGTCCGACCAAACCAATCGCTTTCTTTGCCATTTCGTTCCACAAAGATTCTTTAATGCCGGAATAAACAAGCGGCAGCTTGACATTCTCGAGAACGGTAGTCCTTGGAAGCAAATTAAACGCCTGAAAAATAAATCCCATTTTCTTATTCCTTACATGGGCGATTTCTTCTTTTGAATAATCATCAATTGTTTTTCCGTCGAACCGGTATTCCCCTTTTGTATGTTTATCCAAAAAACCTAGAATATGAAGCAGAGTTGATTTTCCTGAACCGGAAGGTCCCATAATAGCTACAAAATCCCCGTCTGAAATATCAAAAGAAACTCCTCCTAAAGCAGGGGTTGCGGCGCCCTCGCCGCCATAGACCATTTCCAAATTTCGAACCTCAATTAAAGCCATCTTTCTTAGTTAATAGTTTACGTTTTGCGGTCTCACTATTTTGTCTTTTCGAAAGTAACAACCTTATCACCTTCTTTAATCCCGTCGGTAATTTCAACATTCCCTTCGGAATCCCGCATCCCTAACCTCACCTTCACTTCTTGCAGTTTTCCGTCATCGCCCACCATTTTCACCAACTTATCGCCATTGGTTGATAAAACTGCCCTATTCGGAATAGCAATAACGTTTTCTCTTTTATCGGTCAAAACATCAATATTTGCGGTCATTCCAGGCTTAATCCTTTCGTCTTCGCTCAAAAACTCAAGGCGTGTTTTATAAGTTGCCACTCCCTCTACAATTGTTTCTGAAGGATCCACGGATACTACTTTTGCCTGAAACAGAACATCGTTACCATATGCATCGAGCGTTACTTTTGCAGTATCGCCTATTTTTATCTTTGCAATATCAGCTTCGGGTATATTGGTTTCTATCTCAAAGAATTTTTCCGAAATCAAAGACGTAATCGTAGAATTTGCCGAAGCAATCTCTCCGATCTTTGCCTCCTGTCTGGTTATTATTCCGTTTATCGGTGAATATAAAATCCTTGTGAAAAGCTGGATTTTTATATTTTCCACGCTCGCTTGAGCCGACTCTACCCTTGCTTCTTGAGCAGCGAGTTGGTCTACTGTTGCGCCTGCTCTTTTCAATGCTAATTGGTCTTTTGCCGCAGCTAAAGTGTTCTCTGCTGTTGTCAAGCTCGTTTGAGCGGTGTTTATGCTGTTTATGCTTGTATTTTTCTGAACAATTGTCGCCTGCTGCTTGCTTGATAGGCTTGTAATTTCCGCACTTATGCTATTTTTTTCCGTACTTATATTCGTTTTATCGGTTGAACTCAAGTCAACCGTAATTGGAATCGCATCGAGAGCTTGCTTCACTTTTTGCAAACCGGCAAGAGCTTGAGAAACGGCATCGTCTATATTCGAATAAGCAGGACTGGTAATTGCCTTCTGTACGGCGCCGAAAGCACCTCCCTCTGACTTACTTATGGCTTCGGCATTCCACCAGCCGGCATTATGTCCGCCCAAAAGGATAAATATAGCGTCATCCTTTGCGTTCATTAAAGCACTATTCGAGGTGTTTTGAATTGTAAAATGATCAAACTGAATATCGGTTAAAGTCATTAATGCTATTCTTCCTGAGGTGACGGCGGCCTGAGATTCGTTAAGCTCTCCATCATATACGCTTCTAAGATCTGCATCGGCTTTGCTTCTAACGTTAGCTAAATTATCCTGCGTATCCTTTAGGGTTTTTTCTGCATTTGCAACGGTCGTCTCGGCTGCTTTCAATTCTTCCGGCCTGGTACCGTTTTCCAACTCACTCAAATTCGCTTTTTCTATATCAAGATTCGCCTCTGCCTGCTGAAGCTGACTCGATAATTCCTGACTATCAAGACCAACGAGCGCTTGTCCCGCCTTAACCTTATCGCCGACTTTTGCATTGACAAAATTGATTACTCCGCCCTTTTCAAAAGCAAGGTCAATCGTCTCTGCAGGCTTCACCCTTCCGGTTGAGCTTACTTCCTGTGTTAAGTTTTGTCTTTTTGCAACTATAAAATCATATGCAGGCGCCTTATTCTTCCTTATTAAAAAAACACCCGCAACCGTACCTATTAAGACAACTGCCAAAGTAATTAAAAAAGCTGGCTTTTTAAAGAATTTTTTCATATTTATATGAGCTTTAGATTTTAATATATACAGAGAAAATTATATCAGAAAGCCACAAAAATAGGAAGACCGTAAAACAAAAATATTTCAATACAAATCCTAAACGCCATTTTTTATGTCTTATTTCCTTTTAATTACAGACGGGTTGCAACAATTTAGTCAAAAGCCGCCTCGCTTTATTTAGGCAAGGTGATTTTCGGTTTATCCAGAGTTTATATCGATGCTATTTTCCGCAGACGTTTGTTCTGAAAAAATCCCACTCGTCGCATTTTCTGCCATCAGGAAAAACGCAGTTCCCGGACTGCGAACCATCTGAAGCAGTAACTATTTCAGATCTGCCTCCCTGCTCAATGCAATAAACTGAAGCCGGATTTGCTATCATACTGCTTCCTGTAATTCTGGTCATTGTCGAAACAATCACCACCTGACCAACCAATTTCCCCTCAATCTTCATTCTGTCTCCACTGGCAAAAGTAGTACTCGTACACGAATTTTCGATTTGCCCGAAATAGCATGTACTTTCCGGCACAAAAATGATCCTTACTTTAAGAGCCGGCGCTCCTGGCTTCTCGTATAAAAAAGCCCAGCCGCTATATTCGTCATCATCAGGTATTGGAAAACCTGGATCGTAAACGATATTACCTGTTTCAGAAAAATTATTAGGGTTCGGGGTTGGCGTCGGCGGCACCGTCACCGTCGGAGTCGGAACAGGGGTTTGATTACGTTCGTTTCCCAAGATTAAGGCTATCTGCCCCTGAAAAGCAGGCCAAAACAATACAATACTGATAGCTCCTAAAACGACTACCGTCGTAAAAATTAGAAAAACGGCCAAAATTCCTTTTTTTATATTCATTTTTTTTTATTATAATTATTTTTTTCGACTATTATGGTGCACTTTGTCAGTAATGCCGCCATTGCTCCGATAGCGGCTAAAGTTGGGGCGATCAACGCTCCTACGGCTGCGAAACTGACGGGAATTTCCATTAAAGTTTCATTGGCTTCATTCTTGATGATAATCCTTCTCGTATTCCCTTCTTTTATTAATTCCTTAACTTTTTGGAGAACTTCTTCTCCGGAAACCTTAAATTCTTCTCTTTTGGTGTTTTCTTCAACCATAGTTTTGTTTTAACAATTAATTATTTGTTTCGTAGACGAACTTGGATAGCAGCACTTGTTAATTCCTTAATAGCGTCTGAAGCAATCCATTTTGCGGCTTTTGAATTAATTTTCTGGATTTCTTTTGCCGTATTTATCGCCGCTTTGTTCAATCTTAAATTCCTCTTCCCAATCTGCCGCAAAGCCCAATTGACCGCTTTTTTCACGAAGTTTCTTTCATCTTTTGATTCTCTCTTTATTATCGGCAGCAATCTTAGGAATTTGCCGTCGCTCTCTTTTTTATCGTGAACGGAAAGTGTAGCCATTAAAACAAATCCCGCCCTCTTTACAAATTCCTCGTCTCTCTCCGTCCATTCCATTGCTTTCTTATAACAAAACACTGTCTTGTCAAAAAGGTTGCTGCAAACCTGATCGCAAACATCCCAAGAGTCAAAATCTTTCACCCATTTTTCCATCTGCATCTCGCTAACTTTATCGACTTCATCAATAAAACCGGCGAGCAACCTTGCCTCGTGAATGCCTGAATCCCAGAGCTCCAGAGCCAGCTTGTGGTTTTTTCCGATATCCTTTGCCATTTTTCTTATCTCTGGTATCGAAACTCCCAAGGTGTTATCGGGGTTTATTCCGAACCTCGCCATACCCTTGACGTTTTCCGAATTGGCTTTTGCTTTCAGCCGTTTTATAATCTCACCGTATTCCATAATTTTGATTGCACGCGTAGCGTCATAATTGTTTCGTATTCCACATTTTAATTCTATCAGATAGATTTTTTATATCCAAAAAAGCCTGTCAACTTTTCTGTCACTTGACATATTTGAAAGTCTTAATAATATGAAAGCGGGTTCGGAGAAAAGGACGTTTGTGGGCACAACCTTCGAAAGAAGGCATCTGGGTTCGACTCCCAGCCGTCTGGCCTCGCGAATAAACGCCAAGGAAAATCCTGCCAATTAGCGTAGGCTATGAGGGAGATCAAAAGAGACTGGGGAGCCTCCAAAGATCGAAAGATGAAAAACCTCTCGCTGGCTCGGGCTTTCAGAGGCCTCCGAACAAAAGGGGAAGTGCGCTTGCGCTTCCCCTTCTCTTTTTTTAAAATAAATCTCCGTCATCAGAATTAAAGAAGTTAAGGATCTTGGGCAACGTTTATCGAAGAATAATACAAATAAGATATAAAAAGACCCCTGAAGTTTTCACTTAGGGGCCAAGTTTGGTTATTAGCGAAAAGAACGCGAGCTACGGTATATCGTGTAATGGTTTACTCCTTTCTTCCTCAGTCTCTCTCTGCCTGCGAATTTGACTCGCTTCCCACTCAGTAATAACTACTGTCACGCACTCAATAACAACTATTGCCACAAGAACCAACGCGGAGATAAATAGACTTCCCAACAATGTGTAAATCATAATTCTCTCGATCATTTTTTCTCGCCTTCGCCCTGTGTTTCGACCGGCGGCTTATTTCTGTTTCGGCCGAATCCGTAGGTCTGTTCGTAATACCAAAGGTCCTGCCAGCTAATGCGCCCAAGCAAGAAGTCGCGGGCCATCCTGCGCACAAAAATCGCCCTCTCCATGAATGTCTCGGGCTCAATCGGGTTCTGTTGATTCTGTGCAGGTAATTGTTCAGCCATCTTACTCCTTTCGTACGTGATTATACTGATATCCTTCTGAAAACCAAGATGTCAAAGAAACTAGCTTCAGTTTATATCTTCAATCTGTTTTGTCAACCAAATCTCCCCGAAAGGCGGGTTTTAGTTGCTGGGATTATTGGACGATGTTAGAACCTGCTTGTATAGAATAGAGTAAGAACAGTATGTTAATAGTTTAACAAATCTTTTATCATAACCCCCAGGCCTCTTTTAAAAGACGATATATATCGTCTAGGCCGTATTCAAGTAAATATTCAAGGAACACTTCTCTAGGCGGCCAGTTATTACAGTAAGGTTCTGGACAGGGCCCAGTGTATAGTCCACCACCTGGTCCAGTATAAAGCCCACCGCCGGGACCACTATAAAGACCTCCGCCTGGCCCAGTGTATAGACCCCCACCTGGTCCAGTATAGAGACCCCCACCTGGTCCAGTATACAATCCTCCTCCAGGACCAGTGTACAATCCTCCCCCGGGTCCTGTATAAAGACCGCCCCCGGGACCCGCATATGCTCCCCCTCCTGGTCCCGTATAAAGCCCACCGCCAGGACCACTATAAAGACCTCCGCCTGGCCCAGTGTAACTATCTCGTGGCCAAGTATTTTTAATCATATTTAAATAATCGTTTGATGAAAAGTTCACTTGAAGCTTTAGGGTTAAATCTCATGTCTATTTTTACTTATATTTCATCGAATATAAAGAGTTTCTCAAAGATTGTTGCTACGATTAGTCTTAGAAATTTTTTTGGACAAGTCCGAATGAATGATTGTATTACTAAACCCTCTTTAAGCGGTAGAATTTTTTTAAAGGCGTATGGTTGATATCTCACAACTGATCCAAAATAATACATCGCTAAATATATATTTAAACACTCTGGGAGGAGTATATTTAGTGTACGTGAATCTATTAGGGGTAATTTATAACCTATTTTTTGGTCTGAACCTGCTGAGAAAATAAGTTTTAATGATTTTATTCTTTCGCGAGTTTGAGATTGAAGATTTTTCTTGTTAGAGAAAAGAAAGGTTGTTTTTTCTTCAAACAGACAAAAAGAGGGGTAGTTGCTTTTTACCCGTTGATATTGATCTGTGTCAGGGTTCCTTATTGAAAGGGTTTTGTAGTTTAACGATTTTGTTTTTAATTCTTTTATTTTGATAAGCAATCTAATCCATGCCTTATCTTTTTCTTGGGCAATTTGTATAACCAGCGGCATTGTGTTTTTTCTATTTCTAAATACTTCTTCGAATTCAGAAGAAATGTCTGCACAATAACTTAAAAGACTAATTATTGATATTGTTTTTTGGGATTTGTTTAAATTACTTATTTTGCGCCCTGTAAGTAAGTTGTAGTAGTGACAAAAGATGCCATTATTTTGCAATTCGATATTTTCTGCATGAAGGGAAAATTCTTGTTTAATTTTATCTCCTGCAGAAATACCGTGAGAGAGATTTGACGATGATATTTTTTTACCTACTTTTGGAATTATGGCATATGGGTCTCGGGAAAGAATATAAGCTTTAACTAGGTTTAGCATTCCATAATAGTAGAGCAATGGGCTAACATTAAAGTCCGCCCTTTCTGCTTGTGTATAGTACGCTTTTCCTTGTTTAACAAACTCGGAGAGAATTGGTGAAATTTCTTTTTCAATCCCTTTTTTATGACCTAGAGTAGAATAGAGGAAGTCATTCGCTTGGGCTTTATTGGTTAGACGTTCCAACTGTAACCACAATTCTTCTTCGGCTGTATTTAAAGTAGTAAAACTACGAATATCATAAATTTCAAAATCACTTAGATCTTTGTATGGGCGTTGTTTCTTTAGCTTCATGGTTTAATATATTAGTCAATTTGACTTGAATGAAATACTGTGTACCCAGTCTAGAACCAAGGTTTTCTTGTCCTGTAGTGAACGCGAAGCGTTCTACTACTGGGAAAGGGGAAATTCGGGCTGTTTTTAGCTCTCCCCGACGACCCTCTCGATAAGGTCGAGAGCTCTCTTTATCTTTTAGGAAAATAGGAAAACATTCTTTCTATAACCTCAATACATAATCCTAATAAATTCTCTGTATCGTTAATACTATAAGTATTGAGGGGATGATTGGTGGGATTGCGATAATTTGTTCGAATATAATCCAATCTATCAAGTAAATTTTGATCTATATTTCTTTTTTTTCTAAGAGCGACTACCATATTTCCCCACATCGGATTTTTCTCGCGATTCTTTTTGACAAGGATAAAATATAACTCTTTTAAAACTCCCTCAGTAGCTCGCAAAATATGGAAAGCGGAGGCGGTGGCACGAGAAAAAACTAAACACAAAAAACCCTCAGTAAGATCGTATTTAATGAGCTCGGGAAGTCCAGAAAAAATACCCATTGTAAACATCTTTTCTGGTTGATTCATAAGTATCTCTAAACTATAACGACCACCGCTGACCACAAAAATACTTTTCGTTAAGGCTTCGGCCCATACCATATTTTCGATTGCAGTCATTATTCTCGTTAATTCCTCAGTTTCGTTTTGCTCTAAAGTAGTTTGCGGCAATTGTCTAATTTTTAAAATAAAATTAGCCAATTGTGAAATTCCTACCGACGATACCTGAAAACCAACCCCTTTAAGGTTCTCGGTTAATTTTTCTCCTTCTTCAATAACAAAACTTCTTGAGAGACCGCTACAATGTCTCAGAGCTCGAATGTCTAATCCTATATGAATAAATGAATATGGGTTCACTGTTTCCATAAAAATCAATACAATTCTATAATTAATCTGCTGTGGGGGCTTGGTATCCCCTAGGTTAAATAATCAGCTTGTCGAATTTGATAAGGGCGAGTTTCTTTTCTCGCCGCCAACCTTTGATTTGCCTTTCTCTTTTTAACGCTTCTTTCTGTGTCGAATATTCTTCTTTGTAAATAATCTTTATTGCCTGATGACTGCTGGTATAATGTCCGCCCTTTTTATTTTTATGTTCTGAAAACCTTCTTTTAATATTATTGGTAACCCCAGTGTATATACTACCGTCTTTACAAAGAAGAATATAAAGGTAATACATAGAGTTTGTCCTTCGATGCGTGGTTCGATGGGCTCACCACCATTCGCCGCGCAAGTGCTTGCCCTGAGCAAGCCCGAAGCGCAGCGAGGGCGCGTCGAAGGGCTTGCACTGAGCGAGGGACTTCGAGGGTGAGCTCAGAGTGGTCACTCCGAAGCGCGTCGAAGGGCCTGCCCTGAGCAAGCCTGACGCGAAAGCGGAAGGCGAGTCGAAGGGCACATTCGCACTGGTGTGCTCAGTGCCTCCTCACCTTCGTTCGTCGGCTGGGAGGGATGGATTCGAACCATCGTGTCGGGTTCCAGAGACCCGAATCCTACCGCTAGATGACCTCCCAATTATTAACTTTGTTGACCCTACCGTTAGCCTCGCCCGTGGCCGGGCTACGGCCGAGGGCCGACCCCGCAATTAGATAATTAATAGTACTTTAAATCTCTTAAACTTCAAGGTGTCTGCCTATTGCAACTAAACTGGCAATTATTCCCAAAAAAATACCGATTGCAAACTGCCCGAGGATGATTATCGACAGATTGGAAATAAAATAATTGAAAAGATTAAAACCGGGCAATAATGTTTCTACGTTTGGAGTAAAGAAATAGCAACTGACCGCAGAAACTATTCCTGCGATTATAGCTGCAAAAAAACCTGAAATCATGCCCTGGATAATAAAAGGGCCCCTGATAAACCAGTTTGAAGCGCCTACCAAGCGCATTATAGAAATTTCTTCCTTATGGTTAAAAATGGCGAGTCGGACTGTATTGAAAGCAACTAAAACCGCAACGACGGCTAAAATAATGCTGGCGATAATTCCCGCTTGGCTTGTTCTTGAGGTTATTGAGAAAAGTTTTTCTATAATTGACTTTCTTTGTCCGTAATCTATTTTTTCGACCAGATCCTTAAACGAATCTTTTTGAAAAAAGTTCACGATATTTTCATATTGGGCAGACTGCCAGGCTTTGATATTAAGAGAAGCCAGAAAGGGATTGCCGCCAACCTGATTTATGCTTTCAAGTAAAATCTGCTCGTCTTTATGTTTCTGAATAAACTCATCTAAGGCGTTGCGTTCCGAAACGTATTCAATATTTCTGACGTCGGGAATCTTGGCCAGCTCATCTTTTATCTTCAGAATATCATCTTCTCTTGAATCTTTTTTAAAATAAACCGAGATATCAACTTTTTCCTCAAGGGAAGCGATTAACAATTGACCGGCGCCTCGGGCCAAAAAAAGAGAGGTGGCGAGCAGAAGCGTCGTTATCATAACGAAAATCGTGGCTGCGCTCAATCCCTTGTTTCTCGCAAAGCTTACCCAGCCGGCCCTGCATATTCTTTTAATTGATGCGAACATTTTTCAGTTTGTAGTTGTTAGTTGGTAGTTAATAGAATATAACTATAAAACGAAGCGTCCTTTTTCTTCGTCTCTTACGATTTTACCGTTTTCCAAAGTTATCACTCTCCTGCCCAAAGAATTCACTATTTCTTTGTTATGGGAAGCAAGGATAACCGTTGTGCCGAGCTCGTTAATTTTCAACAAAAGCCTGATTACATCCGAAGCATTGTATGGATCGAGATTTCCTGTCGGTTCATCTGCCAAAATGACCTCCGGCCTATGGATTAGGGCTCTGGCAATCGCCGCTCTCTGCTTTTCTCCGCCCGAAAGCTCTTTCGGAAAATTATTCGCTTTATCGGTAAGCCCAACTATCTCAAGCACCTGATGAACGTCTCTGGATATTTCCTTGTCGCTTACCCCCATTACCTCCATGACATAGGCAATATTTTCGTAAGTCGTTTTCAGAGGAAGCAATTTATAATCCTGAAAGACCGCTCCGATTTTTTTTCTCAATTTTGGAAGACGGGATTTTCTAACTTTATGAACGTCTTGATTGTCAAAAAAAACATGACCCTTTGTCGGTTTTTCTTCACCAAGAAGAAGCCTTAATAATGTCGTTTTACCTGCGCCGGAACGCCCGACCAGAGATATAAACTCCGTATTATTAATCTCAAAAGAGACATCGTCCAAAGCAACTGCGGGTGGAAAGTTAGGTCTGCTCGGGTTATAAATTTTTGTAACGTTTTCAAATTTAATCATATGACGACGAGCTA
>Ga0315277_10001395_pt1 | contig 35297 bp, 30 predicted proteins | sample YL17G05_15_MG_FD_203695 | JGI IMG/M metagenome (GOLD analysis project Ga0315277, IMG submission 203695) | Sediment microbial communities from Yellowstone Lake, YNP, Wyoming, USA - YL17G05_15 | ecosystem: Environmental > Aquatic > Freshwater > Lake > Sediment | place: USA: Wyoming | collected...
TCTCCGGGAAGTTAGCTGATCAATGTTGCTACTGCTTCAGTGGACCGTAGACATGCACAGCTCTTGCGGCATCGAGGTAGTCCCTCTCCGCGCGACCGACGACCACGTTAAAACCGGCGGCGCGAATCTCCGCGAAATCAGCCGACAGCGGGACGCTGTAAATACCAATGGGATATCTGGAGTCAGCGGCCAACGCGAAGGCCCGGGAGATGGCAAAGGACAAAGCGAGAAGGATCGCCGAGGGTCTCAGCATCAGACGGGCTTTCGTGAGTTCAGTCAGGCCTCCCGGAACAAAGGGCCGCGCAAATCGCTTCGAAGCCAAAGCTGCAGAGCACTGCAGCACTCCAGGAACCTCGCGGAGCGGGTCGCAAGTTTCAAGGCCGTGCGATCTAAGGCACCCAGGCGGCGCGATACAGCCCGACGCCTGGAGGGGGTGAAGTGTCAAGGTTCGTGGCAATGCCGGAAGCAGGCATGGTGAGGGTTTTTAGGGAGGTCCAATCAACAAGGTTCGTTGAACGGTGCACGTCGTACTTGTAGCCGCCGATTCCGGTGAAACGGACCTGGACTGCGTTGCCTGCCACAGCCGCATCAAACATCGCTGGTTTCTGGGGCGGCAGGAAGCGAAAGACCGTTCCGAAGCCGTTCGCGCCGCCGCTCCACGTCGTGCCGTAGAAGGCGCCGTCGCTGGCCGGCGCCAAACCGGAGCGCGGGTTCTGCCCGTCAGTTCCCGACAGCACGCTGAAGCTGTTCAGAATCACGTAGCTGGTGCCGTCCAGGGCGATCCTGAAGATCACGCCTGCCCCGGCGCCACCGAGGTAGGTCGTGCCATAGAGGAAACCATCATCGCCCGCGGAGAGCGGGCCGAGGGAATTGCGTCCATCGGTTCCGGTGCTGCCGAAATGGTGAAGAACGGCATAACCGGTACCGTTGGTGCTGAGTTTGAAAACAGTGCCCACCGCGTTGCTGCCGCCAGAATAGGTGGTACCGTATAGGACGCCATTGCCTGCTTGCATCAGAGCAGCATCTGGATTTTTCCCGTCGCCGTTCGCGCCGGTCAAGCTGCGCAAGACGGCGTAGCCCGTCCCGTCGCTGTTCAGCTTAAAAACGGCTCCGGCATCGTTGGTACCACCAAAGAAGGTGGCGCCGTAAAGCACGCCGTCCAATCCCTGAACCAGGGCGGTGTCGGGGTTGGTGCCATCAGAGTTGCTGAAGCTGAAGCTGAGCAGCACACGGTAAGTGCTGCCATCCTTGTTCAATTTGAACACGGCGCCGAGGTCTTGGCCGCCACCGAAAAAGGTGGTGCCGTAGAGCGCACCATCTTTTCCTTCGATCAGCCCAGCCTGCGGGTTCTGTCCGTCACCGGCGAGGCTGCCGAACGTGTGCAGGACGCTGTAGCCGCTGCCGTCGTTGTTCAGTCTGTAGATCGTGCCGGCCTTATTGGTGCCGCCGATGGAAGTGGTGCCGTAGAGTTTGCCATCGTTCGCCTGAAGCACGGCGACCGGGCTTTGGCCGTCAATGCCGTTGGTTAGGAAGGTGTGGAGCAGGGCATAGCCCGTGCCGTCCGGACAGATTTTGAAGACGGTCCCGGCGCTGTTGGTGCCGCCTTGGATGGTGGTGCCGTACAGCGCGCCGTCTTGGCCCACCACCACGCCGGAATAGGGCCGGCGGCCTTGGGCTGGTGCCGAGCCGAAGGAAAAGAGGATTTCGCAATTCACCGCGGCGTGGGTGGCGGAACACGTGAGCAACGCCGCTACGGCGAGACTACGGACCACGGACCACGGACTACGGACCGCTGACCTGAAAAGCAGAAAGCTGAAAGTGGAAAGCGGAAATCTACCGCGGAGCGCCGGGCGGGGAGCGTCAGAGGAACGAAGGTGTTGTCCGAGCGTGAGCATGGGTAAATGGAAAAGCAGAAAGCAGAAATGACCACTGACCCCTGAGCATCTGCTGGTTGGCGGATGCCCACCGGGAGCGCGTCCATTGCCTGCGTTCTCTGTTCGCTCCCGTTCCCTTTCTGAATTGTTCCGGCAAGAAGAGGAAGCCAGCGTCCTCAGCGGGACAGGGCTGCAACCAATGAATCAACCGCGAACTACGCGAACCAAGCGAAAACAAAACAAACCAAGGAGATTTCTGTTTTCTGCTTTCAGCTTTCCGTTTGTGCTGGTTTGTTCCTGCGGACGATTCGGATGGTGCTGAAGGCGAAAGGCACCAGGAGCAAAGCGCCGGCAATCATGGTGGCGGGTTCGGGAACGACCGTGAGCATTATTCTGTCGACGATTGCGCCTGTGGACGGGCCGGTAATGGTGATGGTGTCGGTGCCAAGCAAGTCCAGGTTTGCGCCATACCATTTCCAATCTCCGAAACTTGTCCCCTCAAGTAGCGTCTGGTACGAGAGACTGAACGGGAAGCCAAAATTGATACTCGGAACGGACGCGGTCAACATTCCCGTAAAGGGGGGTGAGTCCACCCACTGAGCAATACTCAACGTGTACGTGCCGGAGAGGCCCAGGCCGCTGAGCAGAATGGAGCCGCTGGTGCCGAGATCCCAATAGCCGCTTTGTGTGCCCAAGCCAAATTCATTATTCTTCCAGCCTTCACCGAAAGCGCCAACGCTAATGGTGGCGGTGCCGCTGCCAACGTTAGGAACAGAATTTGGATTTGCAGAGGTGTCGAACCCCCAGTCGATGCTGGCGAAAACTGGAGTTGCGGTGACCAGCAGCGCCAGTCCGATAATCCTGGTTAAATTCTTATTCATAGGTTGCCTTTCGCGTCGAAAATTCATAAAACTCAATTCCTCTATTCTGGATCTCCTTGGCTGTACCAGTTATTCTTCAAGATGGTGTAATCGGCACTGTCAACCGTGCCATCTCCGGTGATGTCCGCTGATGGGGTGCTTCCCCCAAAGGCAGTTCGCAGTGCGGCGTAATCGCTGGTGCTGACCTTGTTATCACCCGTGATATCCCCGCCACGGAGTTTGTCGCCTGAAATGTAGTTCAGGATGCCTTGGAAGTAGTTGGCGGTGTTCAAGTCCAATCCAGTCAGCTTCCTACGCAAGTTCCATGGCGTCTTGGCGCTGATGTTATTAGTGCCGGCAGGCACGAAGCTAAGCGCGTAGTTGAACGTATCCCCCGCAGAGAGGTTCGTGACGCCAACAGTCCAAGTCTTCGTGACAGATGGACCGCCTGCCGTCGCCTTGAAAGTGACATTGGTGCGCGTGAATTGCGGAGACGTGCCTGTGCCGTCGAATCCTTCCAATTGAAGCTGCCCGGTGACCTGCGCAACGCAACAGGTGAACCATGTTTGAACCCAGTCACCCACCGTGTTGGTCGCGGAAACGGTTACGGTCCAGACGCCGCCCGCAGTGGAACCTGACACATCCCAAGTGTAATTGTAGGTGCCGCTCGGTGATTGGCTAACGAAATTTGTCGCAGCCCAATTGGCCCCGTTGGTAATGCCCACCGTTGGCGGACCCACCAAGGCGCAGTCGGCCGAAACCGGAACAGTGATGTTCACCGTGCCTTCCGACAGTGGGGCAGCGCAGTTCTTCACATCCCCACCCTCCGTTGCGGTGATACCTGTAATCTCAGGTCCGTACCCGACGGTCACCACCACCGTCTGACAAGCCGAGTTGTAGCTGCACGGACTGCCATCCTCATAGCGGCCGTAATAAGTGGTCGTCGTCGTCGGGCTGACACTCAAGCCGTTGCCCGTGCCCGCCGAGGTGCCACCGCAGGAGCCCGTGTACCAGTGAATCGTCTCGCCGGTGCCGCCCCCGCCGCCGTTCAGCGTCAGCAAAGTTGACCCACCGTGGCAAATGGGATTCACACTCGCCGAGGCCGAGGTCGGATCCGCTGACTTCTGGTTCACGGTCACCGTCACGGTTTGACAGGCCGAGTTGTAGCTGCACGGACTGCCATCCTCATAGCGGCCGTAGTAGGTGGTCGTTGCCGTCGGGCTGACACTCAAGCCGTTGCCCGTGCCCACCGACGTGCCACCGCAGGAGCCCGTGTACCAGTGAATCGTCTCAATGGAGCCACCCCCGCCGCCGCTCAGCGTCAGCAAAGTTGACCCACCGTTGCAAATGGGATTCACACTCGCCGAGGCTGAGGTCGGATCCGCTGAGTGAATGCACTCATCGCCCAAGGTCCAATCACTGAACGAGGTCAATCCCGTGGCGGTGTAATTGGGAGATGAAAACGAGGTCGCAAAAGCGACGATGGTGCTGCCGTCGTATTTCAAAATCCTCGCGGTTGCTGCGGGAGTGAAGCCCGTGCCATCCAGCGTGAGGCTAAAAGTGCGCGAGCTGCTGGCGACGGTTTCGGCAATGGTCCAATAGCGGGTAGTGAATTTCGTCGTGTTCGCCGGAGGGGTGCCGCCCATCGTTGCCTCGAATTGTTCAGCCGAGACGGTGGGAGCGCCGGAAAGCGCCGTGTAATTCACCGTCACCGGGCGGAAATTCCCGGTCTTGCCGATCGGGAAATTCTTCGAGACGGCGCTATTGTTTGCCCAAGCGCGCAAAAGTTTGCCGCTCACGTGCGACGTACTGCTGCCCGTGCCCGCAGTCCCCGCGGTACCAATCGTGACAGTCTTCGTGTTCGCCGCTCCGTCAATGATTCCGCTGGTAAGCGTGAGTGCGCCATTGACAGTGATGTTTCCTCCGGCGCCGCCGTCGCCGAGGGTTAGTACTGTCCCAACCGTTTTGTTTATGGTGAAACCGTTGTACGCCGTATCGCCTGAACCGCCAATGCTCTGAGCGTTGCCACCGCTAAACGTGACGGTGGCGGTGCCGCCGTTGAACGTGCCGCCGCTGGTGAGCGACCAATTGCCAGTGACTGAGAAATTATGCGCGTTCGCATTGACCGTGGCCGAACCCTGGATGGTCACGCCGCCCAAAGTCGTCGTGCCGGCGCCGGAAAGATTGTGAGTGTGATTGTCGAACGTCGTCGTCAGCGAGGAATCCTGGGAGAAGGTTCCGCTGTTGGTGAAATTCCCGGAGATGGTCATGTTGCCGCTGCCGGAGACATGCGTGCTGGTGGCAGTGACCGTGCCGTGCATCTGGCCGGCCAACATCTGCACCAGGCGCAGGCCCAGTGAACGCGACTGCCGCCAGTCCAGCCCCGCCGGCAGGCCCACGCCGGTATCGGCCACGCGCAGGCAGGCCACGCCGGTGGCCGCGTCGTGTGCGAGGGCGACGGTGACTTCACCGCCGCGTCCGTTGGGGAACGCATGTTTGAGGGCGTTGCTGGCCAGCTCGTTCACAATCAATCCACATGGCACCGCATCTTGCACCGTCAACTATAGCGGCTCCAGCTCCGCAATCAATCGCACCCGGTCCCCGGCGCGGTAGGTGCGCCAGAGTTGCTGCAATAAACTCCTCGTGTACTCCGCAAACTCCACCGCGCTGAAATCAGCGGTTTGATACAGTTTCTCGTGCACCAGGGCCATTGTCCGCACCTGATCGCGCACGCCGTCGAACAATTCGCGCACCAGCGGGTCTCCGTGCGTTTCCGCCTGCAGGCTCACGAGGCTGGAGATGGCCTGCATGTTGTTCTTTACCCGGTGATGCACTTCGCGCAACAACACTTCCTTCTCGCGCAGCAACGTCTGCAATGCCGCCTCGGCCGCAGGTCCTCTCGGCCGGCGCCGGGCCGTTAATCGTGGGTTTCACGGGCGAATCGAATCGCAATTATCTTTTGCAAGGCAGTGTGGACTTCACAAATTGGCTCGACGTCGGCCTGACCAATTCACCCACCGGCTCAGGCGCCATCACGGACAGCCTGTCCGCTTCGTTCACGCAACGATTTTATCGAATCAAAGTGGTGCCGTAGGAAGACCATGATCCAATGAGTTGAGGGGCATAAGACGCACACTCGTATCAGCTTTTTGGAGGGGAGTAAGGGAAGGCGCGGTTCAATATCCGGCCTGGGGCCGGAAATGTGAAAGTTGAAATCAGTGGACGGATGGCAGCCCGGTGAAGTAGCTGCGGCCACTCCACAGTCCAAGGACAACATCGTGCCGTTGCCGAAAGCCGCGGCGGCGTGAGGGGAGTTGAGACAATCAGGACCCGCTCAAAATCTGTTTCCCGGACCAACTGATCGAAACGCCAATGCTCTGGCAGAATTTCCACTCGCCAACGGCTGCGCCGGGTGCTGAAATTCCACCACCGTGAGGCTGCACAAGCGCTTTGGCTCTCCGGCCCGACTTCCATCGGGTGGTGTCAATGCGGTTGCAGGTTCGGACGACGCAATGAAAACCATAAACCAAAGAAAGCCGTATGAGCAATACTCCCCGTAGAACACTCACGCGGCGGCGGTTCCTGACCCGGGGCGCGCTGGCGGCAAGCGCGGTGGCGCTGCCGTACTATATTCCGGCCTCGGCGCTGGGGCGTGACGGCGCCGTTGCGCCCAGCGAACGCATCGTGCTGGGCGGAATCGGGATCGGAGGCCGCGGTTCTTATGATCTAGGTGTGATGTTGGGCATGCCGGATGTGCAGTGTGTGGCGGTCTGTGATGTTCTGAAAAGCCGGCGCGCAGCGGCCAAGAACCTGGTGGACAGTAAACAGGGCAACAAAGATTGCGCCGTGTATGGCGACCTGCGCGAGTTCCTGGCAGAGCGAACCGATGTGGCCGCGGTGTTGATCGCGACCGGCGACCGCTGGCACGCACTGGCCTCGGTCCTGGCGATGCGGGCGGGCAAGGATGTCTATTGTGAGAAACCGGCCTGCCTGACGATGGCGCAGGGACAGATGGTTGTGGAAACCGCCCGGCGGTATGCGCGGGTATATCAAACCGGCGCCCAGCGGCTCAGCGAGCCGCATCATGTGTTTGCCATCGAAATGGCCCGCTCCGGCCGGCTGGGTCAGGTGCATACCGTTTACGCCGACTGTCGCTGGCGTGACGGCTTGCGCCGCGACTGGCTGCCGGCCGAGCCGGAACCGCCCAAGGAGGAGCTGGACTGGGATCTATTCCTCGGCCCCTGTCCGTGGCGGCCCTACAACCACGGTTATCTGAATTCTGGCTGGTATCACTTTTACGATCTGGCCACGGATGTGGCGATGTGGGGCGCGCACACGGTAGCCCAGGCCCTCGCCGGACTCGACATGACGAAGGTGACCACCATTGAGTTCGAGTATGCGGGGCCGGACGCGACGATGGTGACGCGGTTGTCGAACGGAGTGAAACTGGTGCTGTTCCGCGTGGCCGGCTCGGTTTGGGAGCGGTGTGAGTACTGGCATGGCGCGTGTGGGGAGCGGTTCGATGGCCCCGAAGGATGGGCCGCGGCCGCCGACGGTTATTCAGGCCCCGAGGTCTCATCGCCGGCGCTGTTGGGCGAATACAGGAAAGTGGTGTCGGACTACACGGCCCGGACCCAACGGCCGATGAACCACGTGCGGGACTTCTTTGACTGCATCCGGTCGCGTCGCCCCACGGTGGCGAATCCTGACGTCATGTATCGGTCCATGAACATCTGCCTGGCTGCGGACATCTGCGAGCAACTCAAGCGGAACCTGAAGTTCGATCTGCGCAAGGCTGAGTTTGTGGGCGATCGCGAAGCCAACCGCATGCGGTCCCGGGCGATGCGCGCCCCGTACATGGGCTGATTGAACCACCGAGGAAGGCGTTGACGACGGCGTAAGGCGTGGGCCTGCGGTGGTGCGGGCTGTGGAGACGTCGGAGCTCGATGCATCGGGTGTTAGTGTCCACCGTGGTAACGCTACGGAATGAATCTGGGCCTTGGACCAGCGCAGCTCCCATTGGGCTAACGAAAGCACCACCACAGGACGGTGACAATCAGGAACAGGGCCATCATCCAGGCCCCGGCGATTCTCAAATCCCGGGGTGACTCCCCCGCGCCGCCGGTCCAGGAGAAAGCAAACGCACCGCTACGCACGGCCTCCGGCGGAGGGGGCGTGAACCGGCTCACGACCACCAGGGCGACAAAGCTCGACAGTGCGCACAAGAAGGTCCGATGCAGGAACGAGTTCAGCAAGGGATGGCGCAGCCACGAGTTCAGCCCCCCTGGCATGTGGCTGTCGGCCAAGAGCACGATCCCCGCCGCCACCCCCACCAGCACGGCGGCCAGCGCCCCCGCCCGGTTCACGCGCCGCAGAAAAACCCCGCTCAGCCCCACTACGGCAAAGGGCACCGAAAGGTACGCGGTCACCTCCTGCAGGTAATCCCACAGGTGCGTGTACTTCCCGATCAGGGGCGTGGACAGGATGCCCCCCACCATCACCAGGAGCAAGGCCACCTGCCCGATCAGGATCTGGGCGCGCGCCGAGGTCTGCGGCCGGAACCGTACCACCAAGTCCCGCGCCACGAGGGTGGAGGCCGAGTTGTACATGGAACTGATGGAGGACATCAATGCCGCCAGCAACGCGGCCAGCACCAGACCTTTGAGGCCCACCGGCAGGAGGGTTCGCACTAGGGCGCTGTAGGTGCGGTTGTAGTCCGCCGCGCCGTCCGGGCCGCGGATGTCCAATTGCAGCGCGGCCGCCACCACGCCCGGGAGCACCAGGATGAAAACGGGGATGATCTTTAGGAACCCGGCGAACACGGCGCCCAACCGCGCCTCCCGCACGTTCCTGGCCCCGAGCACGCGTTGCACATTCACCTGGTCCATGCACCAGTAGAACATTCCCCCAATGAGGAAGTTGCCCAGCAGGAACCCGCTGAAAGGGAGGGACGATTCGGGCCCTTTGACCATCGAGAGCAGATCGGTCCTTCCCAGGGTGTGCAACCGCTCCGTCAGGCCCGGCCACCAGCCCACCTTGTCCAGCGCCAGCCACGAGAGCAGCACCGATCCGCCGATCAGAATGATCGCCTGGAGCGCATCCGTATAGACCACGGCGGCCAATCCACCGGCGATGGTATAGAGCGCGGTGATAATGCCGATTCCCCACATAATCACCTGGAAATCCCACCCCGTGAGATCGGACAACACACGCGCGCCGGAGTACAACGCCACGGAAGTCTTGGTCAGGACGATCATCGCCAGGAAGTAGAGGGTTAGCATCACACGCGTCTCCAGGCCGTACCGTTTCTCGAAGAACTCCGGGATGGTGAAGACCTTGTGCTTGAGGTACTGAGGCGCGAACACGGCGGCCAGCATCAGCAGGCAATAGCTGGCGATCCACTCGTATCCCCCCTGGACGAGGCCTTCGCGGTTCCCGCCCGCGGCCAGTCCCACGAAGTGCTCGGTGGAGATGTTCGTCGCGAACAGGGACAGGCCGATCAACGGCCACGTCAAACTGCGCCCCGCGAGGAAGAAATCCTCCGAGCCTTTCCATGTGCGCGCGAAGTACAAGCCCAGCGAAACGGTCAAGACGAAGTACGCCGCGATGATGATGTAGTCGGTCGCGCCAAGCATGGGTCATGGCCTTTACCTTCGCGCTCCACCGCTGTCCAACTTTTTTTAGGCGCTGGGGCACAGTTCCAAGGCGGTGCATCACGCGTACGCGAAGCATGCGGAGGTCACGGTGCCGTCGCTGGATGAGTGGGAAAGGGGTTGGAGCGAAAAGCTAAAACCGGAAACGCTGAAAGTTGAAATGCCGAGGCGGGACAATGTCGTGCTGATGCCGAAGCAGGTGGCGGCGTGATTCAAACGCGGACTGCGGAATGCGGAACGCGGAATAAATACGAGAGACACGAATCGAAGCCCGGCGATGTGACGGCTGGGCGTGTCACCAGAACTGGGGACTGGTGGGGATGGCGGGGTGAAGTAGGATGTGGGCAGTTCTCAATGTTGGGGCCGGGCTGAAACGCTCGGCCCTGTGTGTTTTACGGTGGGAGATGCTGAGATTCGCAAAGCGGAGAGCATGAGCCTATTCCCTGACGCCGTCACGGAATCGGTGTTATTACTCGGATTGACACCTTCATGACACCTTCACCGGTGAACTTGGTATCACGGCGGTCTCCTGCCCTCAGAGTTCAACCACGATGAGGGCCGAAATGTCCAGTCGCGGGACGGTGAAATCCACCACGGACTCCGTTCCCCCGCGCCGGACGCGAAAGAGCAACTCGCCGCGGCTGGCTTCTGCGTCGGCGGTCAGCGCGCGAACCGAGCGCACGCGGCGCGATGGAACGCGACAACTGATTTGCGCGTTGGTCGCCGGCGTCACGCGATCCTCAAAAGAGGAAAGCCGGCGCACGTTCAGGTTGAGCAAATGGATCACAGTTCGCGCGCGTTGGTCGCGCATGGCCGCGCGCAGAGTCGGCGGACCAGTCAGGGTGATCGCCGGCGCCGCAATGTTTTGTCGCAGGTCTTCGAGCCAGTCCAGGTGGTCGGCTACGACGACCCCTCCACCACGCCGCTGAAAAATCTCGGTCGCCGCCCGCTCGGCCGGATTGAGGACGGTCAGGCTTTCGATCAGCACGGCCTTCGCACCTTTGAGGGCGGAGGCAGTGAAGTTGTCCTCGCTCAGAACCACGTATTGGACGCTGGTTTGCGTGAGCTTGGTGGCGAGACGGGAGGCGACGCAGGTGTTCGTCTCGATCCAACGCCGGAACGGCAGAAACAAGACCACGTCGCGGCGGGCGCGAGTTTCGTTCAGCAGCCGTTCATTCGCCCGGAGAAAGTCCGCCTGCGGGCGGATCGCCGCGATCATCCGTGCGCGCTGACCTTCCGGCCAGGTCGGCCAGGAGAGATACGAGGCGTTGTGCGCGGCGGCCTCGGCCTGCGCGAGCCGGACGAGGTTGGGCGGCGTGTGATAATCCGCCTCGGCCAGCGTGACCGCGACGATCGGCCGGCCGTGGCTGATGGCGTGGAGCAGCTCATAGGTCGGGCCGTATTCCAACGTCTTGCCGTTGGGCAAAGAGCGCGGTTGGTTGCCGGAATCCTCGACCACCACGAAATCCTCCGCCTGGCTCAACTCGTGGATGTTGTAACCGTAGCCCCGGCATTGCGAGTAGAACACCTCGACGGAGTTGAGACTGTTGTTGCAGGTGACGAGCGCGCGCGGATTGATTTGGCGCGCGTATTGGCGCATCTCGGCCAGAAAATCCCGTGCGATCGTGCAACGGAAACGGAGAAAGTCATTCGTGCGCTGGAGGGCCATTGAGCGCAGGGCGTCGGTGGAAAGATCAGGGAGGTTGTGACCCTGGGCCTGCAGAAACGCGCCGAACTTCTTGAGGCAGTGTGCGCAGTAGCAACCCTTCGGATGCACCGTCGGGTTGTCGAAGAAAATCCCATCGTGGCCGGTTTCAAGTTGTTGGCGCACCATGAACTTGTCGTAAGTCCGCCAGTCGGGATTGTTCATGCAGGCCGGCTGGTAATCGCCGCCGTACCAAGAGGGGAGCGGCTTGCCGTCACGATCCTGTTGCCGCCATTCCGCCGGGGGAGTTCTGAATTGCACGCGGAATTCCGGCGACCAATTCCGGTCGAATGACTCGAGTTTCACGATGGAGGTGGCGCAGAGATAGCCAAGCGCGAGCCGGATGCCGCGGGCTTTCGCGCGCCGAACGTAATCCGCCGCCGCCTCGCGCCGTTGCTTCAGGGTGTCGGGCGCGGGCAGACCGGAATAACCATCGCCGCCCAGGCCCGTGGCATAGATGATCGTCGCGCCGCTCGCTGCGGCCGCCTCGGCTTGTTCGCCGATGTTCCCCAAATGATCGAACGCGTGACCCGCCATGCCCACCCGCAATTCCGGGGGCGACGCGGCGAGCGCCATGGCCGCCACGAACAGGACGCCGGCAAGAAAACTGGAGAGAGTGTTGGTCCTCATGCTGCCTGCATTCCTTGCTGGTGCGAAGACGAAGTACCCACGCCGTTCTGACTGAGCAAGAAACTCTTTCCTACCACACTCCCGATCACCGTCCCGATGATCATTCCGGCCAAGAAATCCGAGAACCAATGGATGGTCATGGAGACGCCAATGCCGACATAGAGAGCGTAAGTGATCGCCACCCACCCCAGCCACCTCTGTTTCGGATAGAGGATGAATATTGTGACGGCCATGGCGAATGCAATGGTGGTGTGAGAGGACGGCCACCCCCAGAAGACCCCGCCGCGCAGGAGGCCGAATCGGAAAATATGGCTCAGATCCGCGCCCACGTCGTGAGCGGGATGGGCGCGGCCGGTAATCGCCTTGTAGGCGGCAGCGACGAGAGCGCCGATGAGTTCAGCCTGGCCGACCGCCCAGCCAGTCAGACGGGTCTGTGCGCTTCCAGTCAGGCGGCCGACCGCAAGCAGGAGGAGCGGCAGGGCAATCGGCAGGAGCGCGCCAATGTGGACGGCTGGAAAAATCCACGCACGAAGATTGGGAACGCGCGTGGCGAGGAAGTAGCGCCAGTCGAAGCCTGACGCGACGAGGAGGAAAGTCAGAACGATGGCAATGGCGTGCCAGAAAATTCTCCGGCCTCTGAAGCAGTCGAGGATATTGCGAGGCAACTTCGAGAGAAACAGTTTCATGCCTGGACGAAAGTATCAGGGCGAGGAGGTCCGGTGCGCAACGGCAATGATCGGGGTTGTAGCGCCTCACCGCGGCGCATAACGGTTCCTTCCGCCGCACCGCATTCAAAGGAAGATTTGGATGTTTGTGACATGGCTGATGAAGCGAAGAGCGGCAAGAAGCCGGCGGCGGTGGCGCTGGGGAATTGGCTTTGATGGGAGCGGGGATTGTGGGAGAAATGGGGCGTGACGGTGAGCAGTCAGAAATGGGAAGCACAAGGGATCATAGGTTGAGCTCGTTCATCCTGCCGCGAGGATGGCAACGGCAGTTGGTGCGTGTCGAGTGTCGAGTGGCGGATTGGGTTGTCAGAGGGGGACGGCGGCTTCGTGCAGGAACAGGGAGACCCAGTGACTCGCTCGCGCCCGCTCGCTCCGCCTATCGGCCTTCGCCTGCGGCGAATTCCTTTCGCCACTTCGCAAGCGGCTCAAGTCACGGGGGCCATTTTGAGGCAACAGCGGAAATGGACTTCAGATAGCGACTACGACGTCATGCAAAAAGAGGGGACTGGCCGTCACCTGATGCTTGGTGCGTTGGATGCGTCGAGGGAAGCACCGTGATCATCCCCAACGGTCTCACACCATGCGGCTCCCTGGTCCAGCTTTCGACCGAGGTGCCATCGCTTGCCGAAGGCGCGGACAGAAACCTGGACCTCATTGCTGCCGACCACAGCGTTGCCGACCAACGATGCCTTCACCTCGGGCGGAGTCGTTCCACGGTAAGGCGCAACCACCGTCAGGAACTCCGCCGGAGCCGCATGAGGGTGCTTCAGGCTCAGCATTTTCCGCGGAGTGCGATGACCGTATTCCCAGGCGCACCATCCATCCTCCTCCTCGAATCTCGACTGCGGCGGATCAGCGGTATGGATCAGGACGTTGGCATCCGGAAAGTGGGAGGTAAACGAGGCGCGGTCAGGACTTACTCGACCTGTTCCCGGCGCCGGGGTCCAGTGCAGGCACAACTCGCCGGGGGCGTCGCCGATGGCTTCATCCAGAAACACAAAGAACTTCTTGTCCACAAACGAAACCGTCCGACGATGCAAGAGCCCGGGATACGACCGGTTTTCCACCACCAGTGCATCCAGTTCCGGTGAGGATTGCCACAGTCTGAGCCGCCCGTCGGTGGTCGAATCCTTTCCGTCCAGCGTCAACGTCTGGTGTACGCGCGTCTGCCGATGCCAGGCCCGGGCCTGCTTGTCGTGGCCGTAAGTGTAAAAGCCGCTGTCGGTCATCAGCCATCGACCGGAGGCATATAGTTCGAATGTGCCGTTGTCCGGCTGATCGTGCGCGCTAAGCGCTGGTGGTGCGCATTGCAGGACCAGATAAGTGCCTTCAGTGCCCCAGTCCGACCGCATTACGTAGACCCCTGCGCTTTCAAACGCGTAGCTCGCTTCTTTCGGCAGCGTGGCCATGTCGAGCTTCGCGCGGGCCGCGTACTTCAGGTCGTTCCATACCTCGCTGAACTGGAGCAATGGCTTGTACAACTGCGCGTGCTGGTTATCTTTCGGAATGCTCCGCCCCGTGTCCCCGAACATCGGAACACCCAGGTCGGGTGTCGCAACGGCAAATACGTAGTCGCACATCGCGCGCACCCGCCCGCGAAATTCATCGGGGACCACAACACCTAACTGCGCAGCTTTCTCCATGATATCCAGGGAATCCCTCAGGACGGCCAGATGATAACCGCCGCACCATTCCCGTTGCACACCCTCCGGTGTGGTCTGTTTCAGCAGGTTTTCGTGCGTCCGCTCGACCGCCAGCTTCGCCCAGCGCGGAGTTTCCGCAAACTCCGGAAACGCCTGACAGATGGCCAGCACGCCTCGCTGCTCGAAAATCGCTTTGTTGTGCACCATTCCCATCGGGATCATCTTGGTCTTGTGCTGGTGGTCGTGCAGGCTGGCCAAGAAGATGGCCAGGAACTGGGGTGTGATGGCGTCAGAGTGTAGCATGGCCTTGAACGCGGTTACAGCCTTGGTTGCCCGGATGCCCGTCTGAAGATCGAGCCAGGCGAAGCCTTTCCAGTTGGGCAGTGTCGGATGGGTCCGCGTCCAGTCATCCAGCGGGTGCTTGGCGATCCAGTCGGTCGTCAACTCCACAAAGGCCCGGACGTACTTGTCGTCGCGCGTGGCCAGGTAGGCCGTGGCCAGTTCGTCCGCCCAGTAGAACCGATAGATGGCCGCCACCCACTCGATGTCATCGGCCGGGTTGATGGTCCAATCGATGTTGGTCCCGTAGTCCGCCGGCTTGTACGGTCCCCACTGAAAGACGTGACGGCAAATGCGGTCAGGGGTCTCCAAGGTCGGCCCCGTGGTTGTGTGCCCGGCGGGTAGCGGCGGATACTTGTCGCGGTAATAGCGGAGCAGCTCGACCAGGGCGCGTGGCTGGTCCCCCTTGACGGCTGGGGTTTTGACCGCCTCGAGTCCGGGCCGACCCAAGTCGAGTTTCGTCAGCACCTGGCTCGGGGGCAGGCTCTGCAGCTTCACGTCCCACTGCTTCGTGTATGGCACCATCTCTGCGGATGCGACAACAGAGGCCAGCAGGGCGCCGATCACACTTAACCAGGGACGATTTGAGGTGGTTCTGATCGGTCTATTGGGTTGGGCATTCCAGCCGGGCCTCGTTGCCATTCAAGCGGACGTTGGTGATGCGAACGGGCAAATGGCAGCGAAACCGGTAGAAGTTGGTGGTGGTCGGCGACCCATCAGCCGTGAGGGTTCCCGCCGCGAGGTTCGTCCAGATGGCCTTGCCTCGATTGGGTGGACAGGGTGTGAATGGATGAACATGAAGCATGGGGTTATTTAGTTGAGTGGCGTTTCAAAGTCCACAGGAGATTTGGGAACGAGCGCGCTGTGGAACCGCGTCCGATTGTAAAAGACATCGATCCGCTCAAAGATGAAAGCGCGGGTCGGCTGGCGCGAAGGGCGAAGGGCAAGGCGGGAGGAGGGCAAAAAGAGAAATGCTGAAATGGCAGCATGAACCAAAGAGCACGGTGGGGGTGCGCTCACTGCAAGCCACCGAGAAAGTTCTTAATACGGACGAAGGCCTTCGCGACCGCCGGCAGGTAAAGGGCGGCGAGAATCGAGATGATCGCGATCACGCACATCAGTTCGACGAGTGACATTGCCGCGCGGTGCTTGCGCGCCGTTCCGCTCCCAAGCGATTGCAGGCCGTTCATGCTGATTGGACAAGGGCCCGGCCCGAAGCTCACGCGGCCCGAGGAGCAGGGGGAGGGCAGAAGTCAGAAGTTGGAAGTCAGAAGAACAAAACCATGGACGACAGACGAGGGAAGGCGGAGGGCAAGGGTGCGACGCGAGTGGGCTAGGTTTTGGGGCGCTGGCTCTTCTTGAGCAGTTCGTCCGTGGCCCGGAGGATTTCCTGAAGCCGATAAGCGAAGTCTCCGCTGTTGAAGTAGTCACCGCTGCTCTCCCGGCGAATGCCCTCCCGAGTGACGCGAGACAGGCTTTTGGAAACTTGAAGTATCTGTTGCCGCGTGGGCCATTGAATGCGGCTACGTTCGGTCCGCGGCGGGGAGAGGATGGCGCGATCAGATCCTCGGGTGCTGGCTTGCTGGCGCCCCTGATTCACTTTGCCCATCGTGGCGTTTGTTAACAACTGCGTCATTTTCATAATCGTTTCCTTCGCATCCTCAAGACCCGGCGGGGGGGACGTGGCACCTCTGGCCAAGCCAGCCGACGCCCATGGTATGCTGCAATGTAGCACATTCGGGCAGTTGCGCTTGCGGGGGAGCAAGGGAGGAAGCGCCGTTGTCATTCCAGGTGTTCAGTGCTAAGGGTCCGATGCGTGCACAACCAAACCACGCGGAAGAGTTGATATGATTGCGACCCAGATTCGACAGAAGGACGCCGTGGTTTACTTTGCCTCCTACCCATCGGAGGACCTGCTGAAGCGGGTGCGGTTCATCAGCCGGTTCCACGACGAGGGCGAAGCGATCGAGCCCGAAGCCTTGGAGGCGGAGGACGATGTCGCGCAGTTCATCGCCCGCATTGAGCACAGTGACAAAGCTTTCCAGCGAGCGCTCGCGCGCAGCAAGGTGCGGGCGATCCGGAATTTCTACGAGACGGCGGTGACCCAGCCGCCGATTCCCGGGACGGTCCTGCTCTTCACACCGCAACGGCTGCGCTTCGAAGCGTGGGCGGACGGCAGCGGCGTGGGCCGGTTGCAGGAGCCGGAGGAAAAGTTCCTGATCATCGATGGCCAACACCGGCTGGCCGCGCTGCTGTTCTACGAGCGGACGCACCCGGACGAAGCCCGGAACATCAATGTGCCTTGTGTAATCTTTGACGGTCGGAGCGAGGATTTCGCCACGGAAATGTTCGTCATCATCAACTCGACACCCACGCGCATCAACAAGAGTCACCTGGTGGACCTGTATGAGCGGGTGTCGTGGGCCGAGCCGGACCGCAAGTTTGCCGCCCGCGTCGTGGAGCGGCTCTACCGCGAAGCGGACAGCCCGCTGCGCTACCGGATCAACCGGCTCGGAGGCCGCAGCAAGCAGGAGAAGTGGGTCCTGCAGGCGGAGTTGTTCAATGAGGTGCATCGCTGGGTGCGGCAGGCGTGGCCGAAGATCGAGCGCGAGGGCGCGGACGCCCGGGGTGCGGAGCGGTATTACGGCATGGTGCGGGATTTCCTGAAGGCCGCGCAGCAGATCTGGGGCGAGGCCTGGGGCCATAACGGCTACATGGACACCCGACCGGGGACGCTGAAGGCGATGATCCGCGTTTGCGCTGATCTTGCCGCCCAGGATGACGAAGGGGCCGATGGGCGCGTCGAGCGCTGGCGCGCGCGGCTGTCGCCGTGGGCGAAGCGCATACGGGATTTCCGCGCGGAAGGGTTTTACGAACGGTTTCCGGCACGCGGTCAGGTGGAGCGGGTGTCTCGCATCCATCGCGAACTGGGGCGGACGGCGGGCATCCGACCGCCGGCGAACGAGCGCGGGGCGACTTGACCTACCTCGACAAGGTGAAGTCATTTCAAACGAGGTGACACCCCTGACATGGGAAAGCCGATTGCGATGGCAGGTTCGTGCGTTGAGCCAAAGCAAAGGAGACGCTCGTCAGGGCACCAGCAAAGCGGCTTGGTTGCAGGAAGGTCGCCGGTGAAGCCCTCGCGCGCGTGTCTCCGGCAACGACGCGTTTCTACCATGCATGACGCAGGCTTAGTTGTCTGACCGACCAGTTCAGGGCGCTTCAGTCTTGGATTGTTGAAGTTTGTGGCCGTACTGTCGGCGGAAGCTGTGGCAGGAGGCGAAATCAGCTCGCCCTTCGTCGTTTCCCCAAACCTCCTGATAATGCGATTTGCGCGGCAGGCCGCGCAGCGGACGCTGCTTGAGGATGTTGCCTTCCGCATCACAATCCAGTTCGAGGAAGCGCGGCTTCTGGCTGCGGTTCCAGCGATTGGAGAGAATGATCAATATCTTTCGCTTCATTTCGGCGCAAAGCATGTGCGAAAAGTGCGCCTTCCGCGACAATTCTCCTCTTCAGGCCCGTGATGAAGTGGGCGGGCAAGGGTGCTCATCGAATCGTCCGGCCACGTTGCTGTGCGCCATGAGACAGTTGAACGCTCCGACAGAACGGCGATAATGGCATGGGATGAGCGACTCAGTTGATATCCGCCAACTGCTGCAAAGCTGGCCGTACGATCCGGAGAACGCGGCGCGCATCGTGCGTGGCGACGACGGGCGCGAGATTCTGCAGGTCCGCACGCCCCTCGGACTGGAACAGCTCGAAATGCAGGGCCGCCCCGATGGTGTCCGGCACCACGCAATAGAATCGGCGCTGGAATTTCATCTGCAACGGTTCGCGAACGCCCAAGCCACCGGGCGCGAAGCGGACTTTGAATTGAGTGCCGAGGAGTGTGCCGAATTGTTCAGCGAAGGCACACTGTACTACCTGCGCTATCTGCAACTATTCCAACTCAAGCGCTGGGCAGAGACCGTGCGCGACACGGCCCGCAACCTGCGGCTCTTTGACTTCGTCCACCGCCACGCCGTGCGCGAGGAAGATCGGGAGCACTTGGAGAAGTGGCGGCCCTATATCTTGCGGATGAACGCCGCCGCGTCCGCCTTGCTGGTCCTCGAGCAAGGCGATGCCACGAAAGCCCTCTCGATTATCCAGACGGCGCTCGACCAGATTGCGGCGCTGGAAGAGCTGGACGATGAAACCTTCCGCTTCGAGCGCAAGCGCTCGCGAGCCGCGTTGCGCGGCTTGCAGGCGCAAGTGAAACGGATGCAGCCGGTCTCGCCGCTGGAACAGCTCGAGCGGCAGTTGCGCAGCGCGATCGAGCGCCAGGAGTTCGAGCGCGCGGCGGAATTGCGCGACCGCATCCGGGGACTGCGGGCGCAACAGTCAGTCAGATAGTCAAGCCTCCCCGCCGCTGTGATTTGCCCGGGGACACGCGCTCTCCCGTCCGCACACGCGGTCGCCTGCCTTGCTCTTGCGCGGCGCGCTGCTCAAAGCGAAACCTCGGGCTTCGACATTCACAGTCCCAGCGTGCTGCTGGACGAGCGCGAGAGTGACCCAGCGAAACGCTACATGATGCTCGGCGCAAAATCGGGTGCCTTGATCGCGTGATCGCGCTGAACGAACGGCAGCTCCGCCAGATGCTTCGGAGTTGCTTCAAGTATTACCTCGAGGTCCGCCCACATCGATCCCTCGATCGCGACAGTCAGTCGAACCTGCGGGGCTGATGCACTTTCCCAGGCCCACCTATCGGCCCTGGGCAAGTCCCGTCGCGGCCAGCATGAGGCGGTGTTCGCTCGCCTCGGCTTTGGTGAATTGGTCGGCGAGTTTTCCCCGGGTCAAAACGATAAACCGATCACAGAGCGCCAGCAGTTCGGGCAGTTCTGAGGAGATCACCACCAGCGCGATGCCCTGGCGAACCAGGTCCATCATCAGTTTGTAAATCTCGTTCTTCGCGCCCACGTCCACGCCCTTGGTGGGCTCGTCGAGCAGGAGCACTTTCGGATTCGGCAGCAGCACCTTGGCGAGCACGACCTTCTGCTGGTTGCCGCCACTCAGGGTCGCAACGGACGTGGCGACGGACGGAGCGCGAATGGCCAACCGCTCCTTGTAGTCGTTGGCCAACTGGGTTTCGCGTTTCCGATCCACCACCTGAAACCGGGAAACCGCCGCCAAACTGTGAAGGGTCACATTCTCCCGGATAGCGAAGTTGAACAACAGGCCGTCTTGTTTGCGCTCCTCGGTCAGCAAGCCAAGGCCGTGGTTCTTTGCGTCACGCGGGTTGCGGATCCTGACCTCACGGCCCTCGACGAAAATCCGTCCGCTGCACGGGAGGCGGCCATACAAGGCGTTCACAATTTCGCTCCGCCCGGAACCGACCAGGCCGCCGATGCCGAGAATTTCCCCGCGCCGCACCGCGAAGCTGACGGCCTCAACGACGCTCTTGTTGGCGATGTGGGGATGAGGCACGGTGAGGTTTTCGACGCGCAACACTTCGTCGAGGCCCACGGCGGAGTCGCGGGCGGGATAGAAGTTTTCAATTTTGCGTCCGATCATCGCCGACACGATGTCGTTTTCGTTGAGCTGACTTCGGTCAAAGTGCGCCACGACCGCCCCGTCGCGCATGACCGTCGCCCGGTCGGCTAGTTCAAAGACCTCGCTCAGCTTGTGGGTGCTGAACAGCGAGGTGACACCCTGTTGTTGCAAGAGGCGCAGGAGGCGGAACAAATTGTCCGTTTCGTCCTGCGTCAGACACGCGGTGGACTCGTCGAGAATCATCACGCACGGATGGGTGGACATGGCCCGGGCGATCATCACCAACTGGCGCTGACTGGCGTTGAGCGAGGACACCAAACGATGAGGATCGAGATTGATGTTGATCTGTTTCAGGAATTGCGCCGCGCGCGCAAAGAGATTCCGGAAACTCACGAGGACGCCCCGGTCAACCCAGTGTCCAACGAAAATATTCTCCGCCACCGTGAGACCTTCGATGACGGTGATCTCCTGCGGAACGTAACCGATCCCCTTGCGCTGGGCGTCATGCGGCGAGTGGAGTTGGATGGGCGCGCCCGCCAGAATGATTTCGCCCTGAAACGTGCCAGCGGGATAGACGCCATCGAGAATCTTCATCAGCGTGGATTTGCCGGCCCCATTCTCTCCCAGCAACGCATGGATGTGCCCGCGCCGGACTTGAAGCGTCACGTCATCAAGCGCCCGCACCCCCGGGAACTCCTTGGTGATGCCGCGCATCTCCAGGACATCCCCAGCCATCTGGCCCGTGCCATTGGTCACGCGATTGTCCACGGTCACCGTTGGATGGCCGCCTCAACCTTGTCGAGGAGGGTGTAGTACGGCGCGAGGTTGTCTTTGGTGATGAACGGGGCGGGCAACTTCGTCCACCAGGGAATCTTTTCTCCGCGCGCGATTTTGTCGAGCAAGTCCGCCGCCCCAAAGGATTCTTCCCACAAAGGTTGGCCGACGACCGCGTACATCCGGCCTTCCTTCACCATGTCCAGGTTGACGCGGGTGTAATCCATCCCCACCGCGACGATTTTGCGCCCGGCTTCCTTTTGCGCGCCCGCCCAGGCCGTCGCGCCGCCGCCGGTGGTCGAGAGGGCCGCCACCACGTCCGGGTGGGCCTGAAGAATTGAGACCGCTTTCGAGATCGCCTTGGGCGCATCGAACCCTTCCTCCTCGGCCGCCAGCACCTTCACCGCGGGATACAAATCCTTCATCGCCTTGGTGAAGCTCTCGGACACCATGTTCTCAGTGGAATTAAAACTGCCTTGCGTGATCGCGACGCTGCCTTTGCCACCGATGGCTTTGCCGATCTCCCGCGCTGCTCCCGTTGCATAATCCGCCGGATCGCAACTGATGATGCCGGTCGCGCCCGGCACCGAGCCTTCGGGCATGGGGAAGTGCGGCAGGATGATTGGCAGGCCGCTCTTGCTGACCTTCTCAATGAAAGGATTCCAGGAAGGACTTCCGGTCCAGATGGCGATGCCCGCGGCATCGCCCTTGGCCAACGCCTGTTCAGCCAGTGCAATCGTGCCGGCAACGTCCGGACTGTCCGTGCCGATGATCTCCACCTGGTAGCCAAGCTTCTTACATCCCTCGCGGAAGCCAATTTGTGTCATCTGATGCACCGGGTGACCCTTCATCGGCTGCACCCAGTAGAACTTCTTCCCGATCGCTTTCGGCGCCGAGGACTCCGGTGATTTTTTTTCGCATCCACTCAGCAGCGCGACCAATCCCAGCGCGCAAAACCACTTCATATTTCGCATCATCTTCATATTGATGGTGTCCTGATCTGAACTCTCTCGTTCGCGCTACACATCCGAAACTGCAATTCAAATTCAATCAAGCACCATCCGCAACCGCGCAATCACTGCCGATATCGCCCACGCCGCCACCGGCGGAAGAATCGGGAAACAATTTGAGAACTCGAAGTGGCCTTCGGAAACGGAGGCCGCTTCTTTTTCGCGATGAACGGGTGAGCAACCGAGCCAGGACGCAGGCCGTAGCCGATGCTAAAGCTCACGTCGTAGGCGGCCATGATGTCGCAGATGCCAAATTGCTTTCGGCTCACGGCTCGAAGCATGAGCTTCCCCGAAGTCAAAATCAATCCGCAGTTTAGCTCGGTGTTCAACAGCTTCCGAACCCGATACGGTTTCCGCAGCTAAACTCCGTGACTACTGTTGAACAAAAACTTGGCAGACGCATCGCGCAGCTTCGCCAGAAGGCGGAATTGACCCAGGCTCGACTCGCGGAAGCGTCCGGCTATTCAGAGGATTTCATCGGCCTGGTTGAACGCGGCATCAACGCCCCGTCAGTCAGTGGCTTGGAACGAATCGCGAAGGTGTTGAAGGTTGAGCTCAAGGAGTTGTTCACCTTCGAGGAGAAGAAGCGATGAGCGGGGGAGACGCATACTTCGCGCGGCTCAAAGCGACGTTGGATGGCGTTGTTGAGATCCTTCGCGCCAAAGGAATTGATGAGCGGCACTTGGCTTTTGGAGGCGAGGGACAACCCCCCGCCCGCAAACCAACCGTGCCGACCGACGCGCGCTCCGAATTTCTCGCCAATCGTGCGATGGGGGACTGGGCGGAACGGATGCTGTCCGCCGCTCTGACGCGAGTGATGTCTGATTTGAAGGTCGTGCAATACGGCAGCACGGACCGCATCGCGGCGAGTCATCCAGAATTCAAGGCGCGCTACCTCGCGGGACTGAAGGAAACCTTACAGTTCGGCAAGCGCCCCGACTTGCTGCTCTTTCCCGCCAGTGTTTCCGTGGACGCCGACTGGTCGGAACGCAGGCACGCGGAGACCGAGGCCACGGTGAAGCAAGCCACCGCCGCCATCGAAGTTCGTTCCAGCAAGTTTGAAGCATTGACCTACATGAAGGTGCGACAGCGGCAGCGCGCCGCTGGCAAGACCACTGCCCGTGAAACGCCAAGCTTCACCGTCAAAGTCGAAGACTTGATCATCGTGTATCGCTGGCTGGAGCGACACGGCGTGCCGCAGAGTTACTGCCAGGTGTTTTTCGATTCAGTGTTCGCCATCAACTTCCTCGACATCTTCGCCACCATCGGGAGTGGAAGCGGTTTCACCATCGAGACGCCAAAGAAAAGCCAGGAGAAGGCAACCATCATGATTCCCATCACCAGCGGCACGCAAGTTGGTCGGGCCACCGCGATACCGACCTTTGCCGCAGAACATCGCGTCACTGAACTGGGACGGCACGATGCGTATGTTGTCCCGCAGGGCGGCGGCTTTGAACTCGATGCCGCTGCGACGAGGAAAGCTCTTCTGGCTGAGAGTTAGCGTCGAAGTAGCGCATCGCCAGTTCGTCAATCCCCGCCGTCCGCTCGTCAAGCGGCAGCTTCTCCAACTCGGCCAGCTTGCGCGTGAGTTCGCTCGCCTCGGCACGGCTCAACGTCAGCATCGCCGGGCAAGGCATGTCTTCCACGTCTTTCGGTTCCAGCTTGTTCAATCCGTCCCCGTAAAACCGGTTCACTTGTGAAAAAGCGCGGTGGCCTCCCGAACTGTTGAGGAACAGTGTCATCAATGGCGACAATGTTTCGCAGCCAGGTTTTGCGTAAAGACCGTGGAAGCAAGTCAGGTTCTTCGCGCCCGACATATTGAGTATGAACTTCACGGACGCGCGCGAGAACACCGCCACCCAGATGTCCGCCACTGCGCGGTTCTCCGGCAAATACCAGACAGGACGATGGCTTGGCAGATGCCGCTGCGGAATTCCCCGCTGCTCGCCAAGTTCGAGGTAGCGCATGAGGTTTTGCCCGTTGCGCGAGGGATTGAGCAGGAAGCACCGCCGGTCGCGAGCGGCCAACGCGTCCAACTTCTCGCGGGTGAAAACCAACCCGTCAGCATCCGTGGCCTTGGTGATGCATGACTCAACGTGGGTATCCGTCAACCCATGCTCGCGCAACGCCGAGCGGCTCAGGCAGAAAAAGTCATTCGCGCCGGTGGCAATTCCACGGCGGCAATCGAAATATTCACCCACGCGCTTCGGAAAGGGCAGGAAATTGCCGGAGGGCACTTCGTTGAGCAGCAAGTTGAGCCATTTGTCTCGCGGGTTTAGCGTCGCCAGGTTGATGCAGCCATTGCTCGCGCGTTGAACTGTTCCTGCCAGCAATTTGTCCACGAAGCGCTCCGCTTCCTCGACGGATTCGATTCGCCTGGCGAAAACAGGCGATTCGGGTGCGCGGCCTTTGTCGAGAAACACGATGGCACTGGTCGTGAGGGCATCGGAGAAAACATTCAGCGATGGCGTGAAGACTGCGACTGCCGCCGGCCGAATCACTTTCAGCAATCGCTCTTTGATTTCCTCACCGAAATTCGCGTTAAGAAATTCTGCCGGCAGAATGACGGCGGCGCGTCCACGAGGCGCGAGGTCTTCCCAAATCTTGAGCAGGAACAGGGCGTAAAGATTCGTGAGCCGGTCGAGCGGTGTGCCGAGGCGCTCCTCGAAATAGCGCCAGTCATTCTCCGAGTAGTCGAGCCGATGCGCCTTCACGTAAGGCGGGTTGGCGATGATGCCGTCGAAAAGCCCGGCGTCAGACTTGAGGTAATCTGCCAGAATCAGCTTCGTGCCGCGGGGGGCTGATGTCTTCGCACGCTGCAAGGTTTCCGTGTCACGCTCCGCGCCGACCAACTCGACGCGCTGGTTGAATTGGCGGCACGCCGCCAGCAATCCGCCCAAACCCGCCGCCGGGTCGAGCACAGCGCGCGGCTTGGCCGACATCACCCACTGCGCCATCAATCTTGCGATTGGCTCAGGCGTGGCGACCTGCCCAAGCTGCTTTGTCTCCCGCTGCCACGACTCCACTGATGCAAACGAGTCCGTCTCGCCCGTGGCGACCTCCACGGCATTCGGCTCGTAGTAGAGCGACATAAAGGTCTGGTTGTCGCGAAGTTTCATTGGGGAAAGTGTGCCAGCAGTTTAACTACGGGTCAACAAAAGTGTCATATGATTTCGAGTTCATCTTGCGATTGTTCAGCCGAATCCTTCGTCGAGAACTCAGTCAACATCCCCTTGAGTTGTTCAGGACCATTGCTCCCTTTCATTGAGTTCCCGACCGGGTTTACAGTCACGATATCTTGGTGCGCCGCCGCAGCAGATCAACGCCAACCGCGAGGATCATGATCACGCCTACCGCCACGGTCTGCCAGTGGGTATTGACGCCCGTGACCACCAGGCCGCTCCGGACGACCTGCATGATCATCAAACCCAGAAACGTCCCGGTGACCGTGCCGATTCCGCCGAAGAGACTGACGCCCCCAATCACCACGGCGGCGATGACATCGAGTTCCCAGCCCACGCCGATCTCGGGTTGGCCGACATTGAGTTGAGCCATCAGGAGCATGCCCCCGACCCCGGCCAGCGCCCCGGTCAGCATGTAGCAGTTCAGCTTCACCCAATCGGTGTTGATCCCGGCGATGCGCGCCACTTCCTTGTTGCCACCGGTCGCGTAAACCATCCGGCCGAAAACCGTCCGGCGCAGACAGAAATCACCGATCAGCACCGCCCCGATAAAAATGACGAACGCCCAGGACAAACCCCGCGGTTCCGCCAGGCCAAAGGATCTGTACGCCCAGGACAGACCCGTCGGTTCGGCCCGGCCAAACGCTTTCAACGAATCGGGAATGGGATAGATCGGATATCCTTTGCACAGGAGATAATTGAAGCCGCGCGCGATGTAGAGCATGCCCAAGGTCGCGATGAAGGCGGGGATGCCAAAGCGAACCGCGACGATTCCGTTGATCAATCCGGCCACGCAGCCGAGCAGAATGCCCGCCGCCAAACCGGCCTCGACCGGCCAGCCCGCATACTTCATGAGCCAGGACGACGCGACCGCACACAAACCCGCCACCGAGCCGACCGACAGATCAATCTCGCCCGCGATCATCAGCCAGGTCTGGCCCACCGCGATGATGCCCACAAACGCCATGGCCCGCAGCATCGAAGCCACGCTGTTGTAGCTCAGAAAGGAGTGGCTCACGCTGTAGAACAGCAGCGTGCAGATCACCAGCGGCACCAGCACGCCCAGCTCGGGAACCGCCCATAATTTACGCAGGGTTTTCAATCGAGTAGCTCAAACTCCCGGCACGTAACCGGCCCCGAACTTGGCGGTGGATGGATTCCTAAAATCCGAAATCAGCGACATCAGCGCGGTCGTGCCCCCGTCCGCAATGATCGTCTGGCCGATGATGTAGCCCGCGGCTTCGGAGCAGAGAAACACGGCGAGTTTTGCTATCTCGACTTTTTCGCCGGAGCGGCCCACCGGGACTTTTTCGTAGGCGACCTTGCGCGCGTCCTCGTCATTGAAGCCAGGAATTGCCTTGGAATAATTTTCCACCGTCACCCACCCGGGCGCGATGGCGTTGACGCGGATGCCCTTGTGCGCCAGTTCGACCGCCAGCGAGCGGGTGTAAGCGATGATCGCCCCCTTCGTGCCGGCATACACCGAATGTTCGGGCGCGCCCGAGACGCCGTGGATGGAGGTGATGTTGCAAATCGCGCCCCCGCCGTGTTTCAACATGTCTTCCGCCACGACTTGGGTGAGGAAGAACTGCGCGCGGATGTTCACGCGGTAAACTGAGTCGAACTGCTCCGGCGTCACAGTGAGAAAGGGCCGGTTGAAGGTGATGCCGGCGTTGTTGACCAGGCAATCGAGGCCGCCGAGGAACTCGATGGCCTGCTCGCCGAGCCGCACGGCTTCGTCCACGCGGTCAAAGTCGGCTTTGAAAGCCTCCGCGCGTCTTCCCATGGCGCGGATCTCCGCCACGGCGGCACGCGCGCCGTTTTCATCGTGAGCGAAATGCACGACAACATCCGCTCCCTCTCGCGCAAATTCCAAGGCGATCTCGCGACCGATCCCTGTGCCGGATCCCGTGACGAGCACGCGCTTGCCGGCCATTTTCGAGTTCTGGTTTGTCATGGGATGAATAGTTCGGTCAGGAGTTTGCTTCGATGGAGTGGCCGTCAACGTGAGTTGGCGCCAATACTGCCGCGCTCTCATGAGATGCGGCTACGGCGGGGCAGGCTCTCGGGTGCATTGGCCAGCGTATTCCAAGCGGATTTCTACGCTTTTCCGCGCGGCGACGCAATCTCGTTGACCTCCCTGCCCGGCGATCATCACCGCGCGGCAGCTTATGACCTCAAGGGCTTGAGAAAACGGCCAAGGAACCGCAGAAAACAATAGGCATGCGGGAGCGCAATTCTTACGCTGGCCTCGAAGCTTGAACATGACCATCCCATGAGTAACACGAAGCCCAAAGTTGTCGTCACGGACTATGCCTTTCCGGATCTGAACACCGAACAGCAAATCCTGACCGCCGCCGGTTGCGAGGTGATCGGGCGCCAATGCAAGACCGAGGCCGACTTGGTTAACCTCTGCAAGGATGCCGACGCCGTCATCACGCAATTCGCGCGGGTCAATGCCAACGTCATCAACGCCATGTCGCGCGCCCGGGTCATCGTCCGCTACGGCATTGGCGTGGACAACGTGGACTCGGAAGCTGCCCGCGCCCGCCGAATTCCAGTCTGCAACATCCCCGACTATTGCATTGACGAGGTTGCCGATCACACGCTGGCGTTCATCCTGGCGACCACGCGGCAGGTCGTGCCGCACACCGTTCACCTGCGCGCCGGCAAGTGGGGACTGGCTGTGCCGCTTCCCGGGATGAGAACACTCCGCGACCTGACGGTGGGCGTCGTCGGGTTTGGTCGCATTGGCCGTGAGGTAGTGAAACGACTCGCGGCCTTCCGTTGCGCGGTGTTGGTTTTCGACCCGCTGGTCCCCGCCACTGAAGTTGAAAAGCTGGAGGCTCAAGCCGTGTCGTTCGACGAACTGCTGAGAGCGGCGGATGTGCTCACCCTGCACTGTCCTTCCACGCCGCAGACCCGGAAACTGATGAACCGCGACACGTTCGCGAAACTCAAGCCCGGAGCGATCTTCATCAACATCGGCCGCGGCGACCTCGTGGACACACCGGCGCTGACCGAAGCATTGCAAAGCAGCCACATCAGCGCCGCCACCCTTGATGTCTTCGATCCCGAGCCGATCCCTGCCGATCATCCAATTCTCAAGATGCCCAACGTGATTCTTTCGCCTCACATTGCCTCCGCCAGTCCTGCCGCGGTGAAGAAACTGCGCGAAACGGCGGCCCGCTTAGCTTTGCAGGCGGTGCGCGGTGAGCCCTTGGCCAACATCGTGAACGGAGTGAAAGCGTGAGCGGCTTTCCGAAGCGGATACGGCTTTTTTATTTCGCAACGAAAGCGCGCGATTCTCGCGGTTGGATTGGCCAAGCCGGCAATCCTATTTCTTCAAGCGGTAGAACTTTGCATTACCGCTGATTGTGTTTGTCACGAAGTTTTGGCCGTCTGCAACTGTCGGCGGCGGTGAAACCGGCGCCCAATTGGTTGACGTAATGGTGGTCACGGACACCAAATTGAAACCGGCAGCGTCGGCTGGCCACGAGAGGATTATGTTGCCGCCTTGCCTCGAAGCCGCTAACTGCGGCGGCGGCAGCGCCCTTGAACCTGTTGCGGGCGCACTGAATTCGCTGGCACGTCCTCCATCGCGTGTCGCACCGGCCTTCACCCAGTAATAAAATGGCGTCAGTGGTGTTGCCGTTGTGTCAACGAAAGCAAAGCCTGACAGCCATTTTCCTGAAAGCGCCTCCATCGGTCCAGCAGCAGCATCCGAGCGGAAAACCAAAAAGTGCGTTGCCTCGGGCACGGCTACCCAACTGACATGAACGCCATCTGCCAGCCCTGTGGACGCAGTCACGCCCGTCGGCGCAGTTAAACTCAGTCCAACGCCGCGCAGGATTGGAAAATCCACACCCTCGTTGATCGCCCAGACGCCAGCAAAGTCCCAATTGGTGAAGCTGGCCTGCTGCATCATTTGCGTTGCGGTTCGGCCAACGCAGTTGCTGACCGTGCCCAAATCATTGCCAACGTCAGGTAGTGTCGAAACGTCGGTATTCCAGTAGGAATCTTGAATGACCGAGGAGTTCCGGCCGATCAAGGAACCTCTCTCACCACTTCCTGATACCGACCCGCTCACGTAACACCTCGTCACGTTCCCGCTGTCATTCTCTCCTACTGCTCCCCCAACCTGATTCTCCCCTGATGCCGCACCTCCCCTCCAATAACAGTCTCTCACTTCTCCTCCGATATAGTTGAGACCGATTATCCCACCGACATTATACTGACCCTGAACAATACCAGCCCGCGATTCGCACTCAATGACCCGCCCACCTTCATTGTCTCCAACGATCCCACCAGATTCGTCCCCGTTGGAACCGGAATAATCAGCATCAATCTCGACGTCCGGCCCTACCCAACACCATTGAATCAAGCCAGAGTTGACACCAGCAATTCCGCCAACGCCGTTACAGCCTGAAGTCCCTCTTGCCCGAATGCTGCTTGTCCCGACTGCGCCACAATTGAGAATTGTTCCCCTGCTCAAATTCTCACCGACTATTCCACCGCAATGACTCCCGTTCGTGACATACATAGCGTTTGCAGAGTTTACAGACACCTGACAGTTCTGAATCAACCCGGAGTTCTCTCCCACGATTCCCCCAACGCCCCCATAATCACTTCCCCCGTGGTTTAGGTAGCCCTGTGCGTAAAAGGACTTGACCTCAAGGTTGAGGTTCCGGATGACTGCGTTCTCCATAGTCACTGCGAACAGTGCAGCATAAGCTTCAGCCGGTCTCTTGCAGAAGAGCCCCGTTATTTGATGCCCCTGGCCGTCAAACGTCCCTCGAAACCAGTCGTTGTCCCCGTTGCCGATGGGTTTGAATCCCAACCCTCCGTTCCAACTTGTTGTCGCGCGCGCGTCAATGTCTGCCATTAACACGTAGTAACCGTTGCGCGGATGCTGGCTGTCATTCCAGTTGGTGGACATCTGCGCCAAATCCGAAAGCGTCCAGATTTCAATTCGTGTCGGCGTTGGCGTGGTGGTCGTGATTTCAAAATCGGAATCGCTCTGGTCAGACACGCCACTGGAGAGCAGGCTCACTCGAACCCGGTAATCAGTCCCCACGGCCTGTCCCGACGGAATCGCCCACGTATAGTAACCCGAGTTGTAGGTCGAACTCGTGATGGTCGCATTCAGCATGCCGCCCTTCAGGAGTTCAAGGCTCACATACTGTCCCGTCACGTCTTTGCTGGTCCAGTTGATGTAGAGATTGCGACCACGCTGGTAAATTCCGCCGCCGTTGGGCGATGTAAGCGTGATGGCTGAAGGCACGATCGTCCGATAAGCGTTCAGCCTACCTCCAGTGGCGACCACGCCATTAAACGCCGCGAGTTGATCCACATTCCCCAGAATCGCTGTGCGGAGTTGAGCAGCAGTCCAACTTGGGTTTACAGATTTCAGCAACGCAGCGACCCCAGCCACGTGCGGCGACGCCATTGATGTCCCGTCCTTCGTTTGGTAGATGTCAGCATAAAGGAGCGGCATTGTGCTAAGGATGCCCGATCCGGGGCTGCAACGTCAACCGAGTTCAAACCAAAATTGGAATAACTGGCAAGCTCATCGTCGTCCGTAGAACTCGCAACCGAAATGATGTTGAGCTGAGGATAAGAGCTTGGGTAGTTCGGCGACACATCGTTATCGCTGCCGTGGTTTCCTGCCGCGCATACCACAAGCACACCGGCCGTCTGCAGGGCATCAAGCGTTGCTGAAACCAAGGCGCTCTGCGGATAATCCTGCAAAGACATATTGATTATTTGCGCCCCGTGAGTCCGAGCGTAATCCAGCGCATCGTTCAGATCATCCACAGACCCATGTCCCGTGCTGTCGAGGACCTTCAGGGCCATGATCCTGCAATTCCACGCCACACCCGCAATGCCGATGCCGTTGTTTCCCCTTGCGCCAAGAATGCCGGCTACGTGCGTGCCATGAAAATAGTCATCGGTCGGGTCATTGTCGTTGTTCACAAAGTCCCAGCCGTTCCCCGAAGAAGCCCCAGAAAGGTCTGGATGACCAAAATCTACTCCCGTGTCGATTACCGCGACAATCACCGACGACGCACCCGTGTTGATGTCCCAAGCCTCCGGTGCATCTATGTCGGCGTCCGTCGTCTTACCTGTGCCCCCGAGATTGTTCAGACTCCATTGTTCGCCAAACCGGGCATCATTTGGCGTGAGCGCGGCACAACCGATTCCGTTGGGTTCGACCGACATGACGATGTCCTTGCGTGCCGCGATCGCCTGCATCAACTCAGGCAGAGTGTCGAGGTCAAATTCAGCCTTCTCAAGGAGGTATGCGTTTTGGCCGAGCAGCTTCTTCCTCACCTTCGCACCGACATCGGATGCGAGTTGCTCGGCTTGCCCGCGGTCAACTTCCTGCCGGAACAAGACGAGTGCTTGGTTGGCAACGACCGACACGGCAGACAGAGCTGCCTCCGCGCGGGTCACAGCGTTCCTTGCAACCGTGGATTCAACTCTCACGAATGGATATTTCAGGTCAGTCTTCACGAGTCGAATCCGTGTGAACTTGCCCTGAGCGTCAATTGAGCTCTCTCGCCGTTGCAGCTCCTGTGCATCGGCAAATTCTGCATTGCTGTAGGACGGTCGCTGGAGAGGAGGCACATTTCCCTGCCTGCTGACTTGTTGCCCTGGGAGTTGCGAACCTGCTATGACTGCGCTGACAATCAGGAACATCACCCGCCGACTTGTTTTCATGCTTCGTCTCCTTTCGCGCGGCTCGCCATTGTCGAGAAAAGCAGGGGCGTGACTACTCACGCCCCAGAACAGGCACGGGAATGCCTCCACAGGAACGCTTTCGGCACGCCCGATGTGGGCGTGCTTCGAGCCGTCCTGTAGATTGAAATTTCCCGTTTCGTTCTGGACAGCAGCCGAAGCCGCAAATCTGTTGGGGTTTTGTTTACATCGTTTTCTTTCCGAACGTTGCTATTGAACGCCCGTCGTCCCACCTCGGCAAGAGCGAATTCGGAGTTTCTGCATCGGACGACGTGGCCCCGCACGGGAGGCCAGACGGCGGCGTTGCTTTTCACGCCTTCCGAATCTCCGCCTTGCCCGCGCGCGATTTCTTGACGACAATCCACCCGCGATGAAACCAACGAAAGCGGCTCAAACAAGCTCCGCTTTGACTATGAGCGCTGAGACTCTGCCACTGCCGTACGGAGCCAAACCGTGAGCACGGGCACTGCAAGGGGATTCTGCGGGCAGCCGCCTCAACGGGCCGTCTGATTATGTCATCGTTCAAGGTCGCCCTGCTCCAGCACGAATACACCTCAACGGAAATCGAGCGGCGCATCATCGAGCAGGCCGGCGGCCAGTTGGTGGACACGGACATTCTCCCTGAGGCCGAGCGACTGCCTGCTGCGGCGGAGGCGGACGCCATCATCGTCCGGTGGTTGAACGTCACTCCGGGAATCATCCGCCGGTTGCACCGCTGCCGCATCATCGTCCGCTACGGCGTCGGCTATGACAACGTGCATTACGAGGCCGCCACCACAGCGGGCATCATGATCGGCCATTGCCCGCATTACTGCCTCGACGAAGTGGCGACTCATGCGCTCGCTCTGTTGCTGGGTTGTATTCGGGGAATCACCACGAGCCATGCCATGCTGGCGGCGGGTAGCTGGAGTCAGGGCCCGTTCTTCCGCGTCAGCCGCATGGCTGGCCGCACGCTGGGGATTGTCGGACTGGGGAACATCGGGAGCGCGCTTGCACGCAAGCTGGGTGGATGGGGGCTGCGACTGCTGGCTCACGACCCGTTCGTCGAGCCGGAACAAGTCGCGTCGGCGGGGGTCACTTTGGTGGAATTTGAAACCCTGCTGCGCGAGGCCCATTACATTTCGCTGCACGTCCCTCTGCTGCCTGAAACGCACCACCTGATCAGCGAGCGCGCCTTCGCGTTGATGAAGCCGGGCGTGATTCTGGTTAACACTGCCCGCGGTCCGATTGTTGACGAGGCGGCGCTGCTCGCCGCCTTGGGGGACGGGAAAGTTGCCGCGGCTGGGTTGGACGTTTTCGAGCGGGAACCGCTCCCGACCGATTCACCTTTACGCCGGCACCCGCGCCTGTTGCTCAGCAATCACATGGCTTGGTATTCCGAGGATGCCGAGGCAGAGTTGCATCGCAGCGTGGCGGAGGAGGCGATTCGGGTGTGCACCGGCGGCCTGCCCGTGGCCCTCGCCAATCCCGAAGTGCTGCACAAGCTGGGGCGCTTCCACGAATGGAAACCGACTTGGAACGCCCGCTGGCGATGGAAGCGCGCCGCAGCAATGAAGACGGAGGGTTGAATCATGAACCAACACAATGCCAACGCGCCCACGGTCAGCTACTCGAGCTTGCACCGTTTCGTGGTCGAAGCTTTACGACGAGTTGGTGTGTCGGACGCCGATGCGCGCGTGACGGCGGATGTCCTCGCCACGACCGACGCTTGGGGCATCTTCACGCACGGGACGAAGAATGTCCGCGGCTACCTGCGTCGGCTGAAAGCGGGCGGATTGCTGGCGGCGGGCCGGCCTCGTCTTGCCGCTGAAGGCCCGGCTTGGGGCATCGTGGACGGCGCTTCGGCGCTGGGAATGGTCACGTCGGTCTTTGCCATGCAGACGGCCATCAGGAAGGCGCGCACCTGCGGCATCGGCTATGTGGGCGTGCGCAACAGTTGCCACTTTGGCGCCGCGGGTTATTACGCCTGGCTTACCGCCCGCGAAGGGCTGATCGGCTTGAGCATGGCCAACGACATCCCATCGGTCGCGGCCCCTGGCTCGCGCGGAGGGATCACCGGTAGCAATCCCATCTCGTATGCAGTGCCAGCCGGCCGCCATCCACCCTTGCTGCTCGACATGTCCACCGCGACGGTCGCCGGGGGCAAGGTGTACGCTGCGCGCACTCGCGGCGAACGCATCCCTGACACTTGGCTCATCGGCGCCGACGGCAAACCCACAACCGACCCGTCCGGTTATCCGGACGTGGGTGCGCTGCAACCGGCGGCCGGCCACAAAGGCTACGGCATCGCCTTGCTCATCGAGACGTTGTCCGGCCTCTTGAGCGGCGCGGCCTTCACGTGGCGCGTGGGGACCTGGATGTGGGATGACGGCACCAAGCCAACCGACCACGGCGCTGCGTTCCTCGCCATTGACACGAACGCCATCATGCCCGCCGCTGAATTTGCCCGTCGGATGGAGGCCTTGGTGGATGAAATCCACGCCGCGCCGCGAGCCGATGGCGTGGACCGCCTCTTCGTGCCGGGTGAGATGGAATGGGAACGCCACGCCCGCGCGATGCAAGTAGGCATTCAATTGCCGCCGGACGTTGTTACCAGCTTGGAGGAAGCGGCCAAGATGACTGGGCTGAATGCGGCCGACCTTTTTGGCTGACTGGGCGAGATTAATCAGCAACCAAGCTCTGAAAGAACCACACCATGTTTTCGCTACAAGACAAGATCACAATCGTCACGGGAGCCGCATCCGGTATCGGCGCGGCCATCGCGGAGAGCTTCGCCGGTCTCGGAGCGCTGGTTTACGTCGCTGACTGCAACGAGGCCGGCGGTACGGCAACCGTCCGCAAAATTGTGGAACGGGGCGGGCGGGCGAAATTCGCCGCCGTGGACATCACCAACGAGGCCGAATGCCAAGCCCTCGCGAAGCTTGTCCTCTCCGAAAACGGGAATCGCTGCGACGTGCTGGTCAACAACGCGGGCGTCGGTCACGTAGGCTCGATCCTCACCACGGAACCGGCCGACTTGGAGCGGCTTTGGCAGGTCAACGTCAAAGGTGCGTATTTTCTGAGCCGCGCGATCCTGCCGGCGATGATCGAGCGGCGCGCCGGCTCGATCATCAACCTGGCGTCCGTCGCCGGGGTAATGGGCATGGAGGCGCGCTTTGCCTACACCGTGACGAAGCATGCGGTGGTAGGAATGACGCGAGCCATGGCGATGGACCACGGCCAGACTGGCGTGCGGGTCAATTGCATTTGTCCCGGCCGGACGCAAACGCCGTTCGTGGAGGCGCGCCTGAAGGAATATCCCGACCCGCAGGAGTATCTGAAGCAGATGGTCGCGCCCCACGCGCTGAAGCGACTCGCCCAGCCTTCGGAGATAGCTGCCGCCGTAATCTTTCTGGCGAGCGACGAAGCCGCGTTTGTCACCGGCAGCGCGCTGGTCGTTGACGGAGGCTACATGGCCGGGAAATAGAATCCTCTCACCTCAATCCACACCACATGCTCATTCTCAGAAAGCTCTTTACGGCCATCGGCCAATCTAGAGCCTGTCATGCACTTTCCTCAAGCATTGTCTGTACAAAGTAAATACGTTTCGCCATTACGCTGGGGATGGCGAACGCACGAAAGGCCTATCCGAG
>Ga0315277_10001396_pt1 | contig 35293 bp, 30 predicted proteins | sample YL17G05_15_MG_FD_203695 | JGI IMG/M metagenome (GOLD analysis project Ga0315277, IMG submission 203695) | Sediment microbial communities from Yellowstone Lake, YNP, Wyoming, USA - YL17G05_15 | ecosystem: Environmental > Aquatic > Freshwater > Lake > Sediment | place: USA: Wyoming | collected...
CGCTTTCGCTGCGCGTCTCCCATACGTTCAGGAGCGCCACCTGGTACACTGGCGCGCCCACTGCCAGGGCCTGCTTCTGCAGCCTGGTCCGAAACACGTACATGGGCTCGAGGGCCTCCATCTCGTCCGGCGTGTGAAACCTCTCCTTCATGTCGGCGGGGAGGTCAGCGGGGGGCGGGAAATCGAACCGGAATGAGCCCTCGACCCATCCATTGAGGCCGGTGCCAAAGGCAACCCACGGAGAGGAAGCCTCCAGCGGAGCGATCCGGTAGGGGTAGGCGCCGGTGTCGTAGAGCTGTGCCTGATGCCAGTCGGGTACCTGCGCTACCTCAGGATAGCTCAACACCCGCATGGTGCGGCTGCGGGGATCGAAACAGCCGATGGCTCGCAGTTGGTAGCCGGACTCCAACTCTCCTGAGACGAACCGGTAGATGAGCAGGAACGGATCCCGCGCCCAGTCCCGCACGGAAGCCGGGAGCGGGATCGCCTCCGCGCCTCCGGCAAAGGATGCCCAGCCCGTGTAGGGTGCGCCCAGCCGCAGGAGCGGATACCGCGTTCGATACACCGAGTAGTCGTCGCTCTCGCCCCCCGACGCTGGACTCAGCCACTCGCCCGACACCACCAGCGGCTGGAAGGCCAGGTCCGTGACATCGTAGTCCACCGCGTTGGGCGTCATGCCTACCACCAGGTCGCGGTAGGGCCGAGCCGCCTGCTCTAACGGCAGCCATCCGTTCGCCAGCTGGTACTGGATATCGAGGTACGGATAGCCGGGCTGCAAGGAAGTCGTTCTCAGGGCGCCCAGGTAGTCAATGTCGGAGTTGACCACCCGCGGGATGGGAGCCCAGTTATGCACGCCTTGTGCGCCTCCCGCGCTCAGGATGGCCGCCCAGTTGTCATTCCAGCGGTTCCACGGGTCATCGGTGGTGAAGGGATACTCGACTACGGTGCGCGCCAGGTAGTAGGTGTTCGTCGGACCGACCCGCCCGGTCGGGCTATAGTTGACTCTGGGGTCGTGGAGCGCCCGCCAGTAGCGGATGGCGTGGTCCCAGTCCGGCCGGGGCGGGGTGACGATCTCGCTGTTGGGATCGCTGGCATCCACCCGCAGCGGCGGGACGAAGGCGACCACGCTGTTGTCGTACATATCGAGCTGCACGTACATCGCCTCTTGCAGCTCGCGGCACATAGCGTCCAGGGCGGTGCGGGCGGCGTTGTGTGCGTCCGCCTGGGCGGTGCCCGTGCGGAAGTACCCGAAGCTGCTCGTCAGGGGGATAAACAGCAAGCCCAGCGCAATCGCCAGCAGCGCGGCGGTGATGAGAATCTCGATCAAGGTGAAGCCCGCTACCCGACCCGTGATACGGCCCATATGCGAAATCGGGGAGAGCGCTCTCTTCATCACAGCGGCACCCTGGTGAGATAGCTGGTTACCGTGATCTGGTGCCAGCTCTCCTGGAGGCTGCGGGGCACCGGCCGCGGCACTCCGGGCTGTTCGTCCTTCTTCGCCACCACCCAATCCTGGAGGCTGGATCCCGCGCCCTGGGTGACCCAGCTTACCCGGGCGCGCACGCTCAGCCCCCGCACCGTCACCGGCCCCCACTCGTTCGGCGCATAGGTTAACCCACCGCTAGATAGCCATCCCACCCATTCGCCCAGTTCCTTGATATCTGGGCCCACGATATTGTGGACCTCACCAGACACGTATGCGCCGGTGTCGGCCCGGTAGTAGTCAACCGCCACCACCTGCCCGATCTCGCTCAACGGGAAGTAGACCTGGTGCCTCTCCGCGGGCTCTGGGTCGTAGCGCCAGGCATAGGTCAGCCGCGTGTCCTCTCCTCCGGCCACCGGCACCCCACCCGGCAGACCCGTCTTGGAACGTGCATACAGCCGCGCCGCCATGCCGAACTGAACCGCCCAGTCGCCCTCCGCCCGGCAGAAGACGCGGTAGGTTCGTCCGCTCCTGGTGTGGAGGTACTGCGATCCCCGCATCGCGTTTCCCTCCAGCGGAATGCTGAAGGTGTCCGGCACCTCCCACTGTCCGTAGTTGAAGATCAACTGCCCCTGCCGGTAGTCCACACGGAAGCGGCGCAGCCGCTCGTAGGGATTCGCCACCCAGCCCACCGGCAGCTCGTTTTCAGTGAGCACCTCTCCATTCTGGCGGTCCACCGCCACCACATAGGCGTCGGCGGCGGAGAGGGGCGAGGGAGGGCGGTCCGAGCCATCCGCGTTGAAGAACTCCCTGATCCCCTTTGCGATCTCCTGAGGGCGGTCCTGGCGAGGAGGGTTGGTGTAGCCCGGACCTTTCAGCGCCCTCACCGGCAGAGTGACCACACCGTCCGGCGGCACTTCCACATCGAACACCAGAATCTGCCAGTCCTTGACCCGGTAGTCTACCTTGGCAAGGGATATGTCGTCTGGCATGGGCAGGATCTGAATAGCAGGGGAGAACTCCAGCTTGCCGATGACGAGCGCCTCCGGGTGCGCCACCTTCGGCGGCTTCGCCTCCGGGTCTGGATAGTAGTAGGCGTTCCGCGGCCACCCCAGTTGGTGGCCGACAGTGGTGTAGTAGTCGTGTTGCTCATCGCTCAGGGGCACCAGCCGCTGGTGCACCTGGATCGTCGCGGGGTCGGTGCCCTCCGGCAGCAGTTCCTTGCCGATGTTGCTGCCCAGGTCAACGGTGATGGTGGCCCCGTAGACCCGAGTCCGGGTCTGGGGGTCGGTATAGTCCACCTTGAAGGCCCGTGCATAGGCCGGAACCGCGGCCGGGCCGAAGCTCAACTGCCTGGTCGCCGCATCATAACTGAACTCCCGGTCTCCCAGCGCAAGGTACGCCGACGGTGGGACATATGTCCATGCGCGCGCGTCATAGACGTCCACCACTACTCGCTTCTGCTCATCCTCCGGCGTCAGCGGGTCATCCTCTCCCTCGTACCGCAGGATATCCAGCGGGGGATGGGAGAGCAGGTAGAAAGGCACACCCCGCACGTCGGTTCCCAGCAGTCGGATGTCAATCTGCTCGCCCAGCACCGTGCGCGGCAGATAGAGGCTGTTGGGCTGCCAGTTGGGATGGACCACCACGTGGTTGGAGAGACCTTCGAAGCCCAAGACCGCGTCGCACTGGCTGGGGGTGAGGTCGTTGGGGCTGTAGATCAGCGGACTGGCGATCCGGTCCAGGAGCGGCAGCGTCAATGGCGGCACCTGCCAGTAGCTATACGTCTCCGTGCCCGGCACCCGGGCCGCTACGTCTCCGTAGATCAGCAACTGCACCAGATTCTGGGAGTTGTTGGTGAGTGTGGAGGGGATCAGCGCGCCGTTGTAGTCGGTGGCTACGATGGCGTCGGGGAGTGCCTCCGGGTGAAGCCGCCAGCGGTTGAGCTCCCCCTCTGCGAGCTGCGCGGCGATGGTGCGCTGCTGGGTCATCTGGATCGTCGAGTAGCCCCGCGGGAAGATACGCAGCATGGCGTAGATCCCGATCATCAACACCACCAGGGTGAGGAGCACCTCGACGAGGGTGAACCCTGCCACCCGCCAGACGGCCGGCGGGCAAGCACGACCGGCGGGCAGGCCACACGCGCGCGTGGGCAGTGCGCACCTGGGAGCGCCGCCGTCCCGGCGGCCTATCCGCCTCACAGTTGTTGCCCTCACCAATCTAAGCATGAGCCCCTGCTCAGGCACAGTTGAAGCATGCCGTTCTATTACGACAACTACATGATTGGCCCCTGGGGATAGCCGAAGTCTGCAGAGGGGTCCTCGAACGGCCGGTTGGTCTTGGAGGCGACCATCCGCCGCACGCTTCCATCCGCGAACAGCACCAGATCTTCGTCTCCCGGGTTCACCTCGGCCAGCTCCCCCGGCCCCGACGGGGCCTTGGCGGAGCGGTGGTGCGGACACCAGGTGATCACCGTGTCCACCGGCGGGTAGGGCTGGAAGAGATTGCGTTTGTCATCAGCAGGGCCTGGCCGCGGTCCCGGCTCCATAAGGTTAGGCCGCCAGAAATTGCGCCGGTAGAACATATCGTAGTTGCCCCATCCCCCCAGGTAGGGAACCCCAACTTGGCCGGAAGACTGTCGCCACCGCAGCCAATCGTCTTGCCGCACCACCTGGTTCGCCGGGCAGTGAAGGGTGTCCAGCCTGGTGATGTGGCCGCTCCCCTTGAACCAGTCCAACTCCTTCTGGTTGAGGCCTTTGGAGGCATCCAACTCTGGCAGCAACAGCCAGCGCCCGGCAACGGAATCGTAGTAGTAGAACCGGGGCTCCAGCGTGGAGGGAGGCAGCACCGAGGAATAGGCCCCCAGGTAGTACAGGGTATAGAGCCCCAGCCCGCGCACCGCGTCGGAGTCGGTCTTGTAGACCTGGTATGCAGGATCGGGGGCGAAGGGGCGCCGGCGCCCATCAGGATTAGGAGGATGGTAGGCCGCCGACAGCGGGCTGCCCAGGCGATGGTCTCCCGGCGGGTCAACGCCATACAGGTTCTTGTACTGCTGGACCGCCGCCTCCGTCCACAGGAACTCGGTGGCGTCCGGAGGGTAGCACTGGTACTCCTCCCGGAACATGGCGAGCGCCTGGCCGATGGACTTGAGGTTGGCGGCGCAGGTGTTGCGCTGGCTGTGCCGTTCCATCAGGCGGTAGCTGGGCACCACGATGGCCGCCAGCATGGCCATGATGGTGATCACCACCATCATCTCAACCAGGGTGAAGCCCTCGGCCCCTCCGGGACCCTGAAGGGTTGGTCGCGTCTGCATCCAGCGGAGCGTAGCTCCGGCTCCCCGCCCAGGCCTTTCCCGCCACACGGCCCGCCACACGACCGGCGGACAAGCCTGGGTCGAGTCGGAGGGGTTGCCTGCTATGTGTGCGGCCTGCGCCATCTCGTCCTTCGTAGCCCGCCGAAGGCGGGCGAAGTAGCAGCGGAGTCTTCCGTGGCTAGGTCCCCAAGGGGACCGCCATGGCGGCCCGGCAGAGGCGGGCCTAGCCACCCTCGCCACCATCCCATCCGTCAGACGTGGATTATCGCGGCTGCCTCGCCCAATCGTACCCGAATCCCCGCACCAGGGAGGTCGAGCCATCCAGCCTGAGCACGATGTCCCGCGGCGTTTCCTCCTGCTGGTACTCGATACGCCCGCGGCCGTAGCCCCTGATGCCTCCGTGCTGCCCTGCCTCCTCGTGTGCCGGTTCCGCCTTCACGCTCACCGTGGTCCAGGCGCGATGACAGGGACACCGGGTGACGATGGTGTTGTCAGGCGCGTTGCGGTTGATCAAACCCGGGAAGACCGAGCTGTAGATGCCATAGGGATACCACCCCTCCCAGCCGTGACTCCAGGGCGCGTCTCCAATGTCCCACAGGGGGCGCCCCAGGTTGTCCACCAGGCGAGTGGGGTCCTCATAGTTGTAGGGGTCATCCACGTAGTTGTACCAGTACACCTGCCGGGCGAGGTCGTAGTGGAGGAATTGGTCAATGACCTGGAATCGGTTGGGATCGGTAGCGTAGATCTTCCCCTCCGGATCCCATCGGTACCACTCATACCAGTAGGACAGGCTGTCGCCTACCCCCATATGGTGCGTGGCATACCCGCAGAGGCTGTAGTCCTCCTCGACCACCACATAGCCCATGTAGTTGTAGAGCGCGTTATAGCTGGAGTAGTGCTCGTCGAAGAAGCCCTTATCTAGCCAGTTGAAGGCATACATCTCTTTGGCGTTGTCCAGCAGTTGCTGGTACTGCTGGTAGTAGGCCTGCCCATTCTGGATGGGATCGTCCGGGCAGATCAGCGCCTTGCGGTTGTCAAGGTAGTAGGGATAGAGGGCGTTCAGTCCACCCTGGCCGGTCACCGGATCATAGGGGCCCGGGTAGGACCCTTCATTCACGCGGTAGAGCTGCAGCGCGTTGGCGATCTGGTAGAGATTGGCCATGCAGGCCCTCTGGCGGACGTGCTCGCGCGCCCCGCGGTATACTGGTAGGGTGATGGCGATCAGGATGGCGATGATGGCGACAACCACCATCAGCTCGATGAGCGTGAACCCCTCGGCTCCGCTCGGGGCAGGCCCCTGGGCGGGCAGGCCACCCCTCCGGCCTTGAAGGACCCTTCGACTCCACTCAGGGCAGGCCCTCGCGTTCCTGAACGGGCCGCGGCAGGCCTCCTGTAGGGCGGGCGTTCCCACGCCCGCCGTGGCTGGCATGAGAATGCCAGCCCTACAGCTCCCTCCTAGGTTCTTCATAGCCTCACCTCTTCGGGCCCGCGTCAGCGCGGGCGCCTCTGCTGCTCTGCAGAGCAGCGAAGCTCCTTCGCCACCCAGCACGAGCCTCCCGCCACCCCCAGCTCTCGTTCAGCTCCTCCGCCCCGCCCATGGGCCACAGTGCGCCTGCTTACCTGATACCCCCTTCCATTGCCGCCTAAAACGTCGGCGACAACCCAATTGCCAGCAGCCAGCGATGGTAGAGGGCCGCGGCCGCATGTGGCAGCCCCTGCGGCGCCACCAGCGCCACCAGCGCCGCAACCGCCAGAAACGGCCCAAATGGCAGGTACTCCATGCGGCGCCGGAGACGCAGCACCAGCAGCAGCAGCCCCAACACCGCCCCAGCAAGCACGGCCAGGCCAAAGCTCAGCAGCCCTGCCACCGGGCCCAGCATGGCGCCGATGGCTCCCGCCAGCTTCACATCCCCCAGCCCCATGCCCTCTCTGCGGAAGAGCAGTTGGCTGAGGGCGCGCACCAGCACGAACCCCACCACTCCCAAGCCCCCGCCAGCCACCACTTGGGGCAGGCGCAGAACAGTGCCCGGCACCGCCACCGACAGCAGGGGGCTCCGCCCCCCGCCCACTTGCAGCGCTTCGCTCAGTACCGCGGCCAGCACCCCCGCCGCCACCAGCTTGTCCGGGATGATCATGTGGTCCAGGTCCGTGAAGATGACGGCGATCATTGCCGCCGCGAACGCCCAATATGCCAGCACCTGCGCGCTGAGGAACACGGCGGACCACAGGTCCGCCGAACCCAGCAGGCGGGGCGCAAGCGCCCCGCCGCAGCACGTCTCCCAGACCGCCACGAACACCAGGCCTGTGATGAGCTCAACCGCGAAGTAGCGCCAGGAGATGGGAGCCCCGCAGTGAGCGCACTTCCGGCCCAGGGCCAGGAAGCTGAGCAGAGGTACGAGCTCCCTCGCCCTGAGCCGCGCCCCACACTGCGGACAGTGTGAGGGCGGCCTCACTACGGAGCGGTCGCGGGGCAGGCGGTAGATGCAGACATTGACGAAGCTGCCTACCACACAGCCCAGTATCAACACGACGGGATAGGTGACGCACCTCGGCAGCGCCGCTCCGTTGCCAAGGTATGGGAGCGTCGGCGACATCCAGGGGGCCCCTTACTCTCCGCCGCCGCCTCGATCCGTATCGAGTCCGCCCTGAAGCTGTTGCACCGCCTGGATCAGGGGTAGGAACATGGAGATCACGATGAAGCCCACGATGCCGCCCAGGCAGACGATGAGGATAGGCTCGAGAGCCGCGGTCAGGCTGGCCAGGGTGGCGTCCACCTCCGCCTCGTAGAAGTCGGCGATCTTGCTCAGCATGGTGTCCAGCGACCCGGTCTCTTCGCCGATGGCGATCATCTGGATCACCATCGGCGGGAACAGCCCGCTGCGCTGCAGCGGATCCCCGATCTGCTCCCCCTCCCGGATCGCCGACCGGGCGGAGAGGATGGCGTCGGAGATGATGTCGTTGTCCACGGACCCGGCCACCGTCTCCAGCGCCTGGAGAATGGGCACGCCGCTCACCAGCAGGGTGGACAGGGTGCGGGAGAACCGCGCCAAGGCGATCTTGTGGTTGAGCTTGCCGAAGATGGGAAACTTGAGCTTGACCCAGTGGAAATGTCGGCGGCCGATTCGGGTGTGCGCATATTGGGCCACGGCAATCACGAACAGCAGTATCCCGATGATCAGGATGTACCATCGGTGGGTGAGGAAGTCGCTGATCTGGATAAGCACCTGGGTGGCGGCGGGCAAAGTCTTCTTGATGCCCAAGTCCTCGAACACCTGCACAAACTGGGGGAGCACGAAGGTTACCAGTCCGATCACCACGCCGATGGCAAACAGCAGCACCAGGACCGGGTAGGTCATCGCGGACTTGAGCTTGCGGCGCAGGCGTTCGTTTTCTTCCATGAAGGTGGCGAGACGGTTCAGGGTCTCGTCCAGCACGCCGCCCACCTCGCCTGCCCGCACCAGTCCCACAAATAGGTTGCTGAACACGCCCGGCCAGCGGTTGAGCGAGCGGGAGAGGGTTTCCCCCGACTCCACCCCCACCTGAATCTCGCGGATGATTCCGCGCAGCCGGCCGCTGGTGGTCTGCTCCTCCAGCACCGCCAGGCAGCGCACCAGGGAGACACCCGCGTCGATCATGGTGGCGAACTGGCGGCAGAACACCGACAGGTCGCGTCCGCTCACCCGGCCCAGACCCGCCAGGAAGGACGATTTCCGCGCTCTCGCCTGCGCCGGGGCGGCGGCGCGCGCCGAACTCACCTTCTGGACCCAGTAGCCCTTCTCCCGCAGGCGCCGAACGAGGATCTGTTCGTTCTCCGCCTCCGTGGTGCCGGTGATCACCTTGCCTAGAGCGTCTTTGGCTACGTAGTTGTAGGTCGCCATTCCTCGTCTCCTTCGGCAAGCGGTCCCTTACCCCATCACCGCGCAGGCAAGCACACGAGAGGGCTCAGCCCCCTTCTCCCTTCGTGAACAGCATCTTCTTCAGCTCTTCCTGGTTCATGGCGCGGGCCATCGCTTCCTCGTAGGTGATGAGGCCGCGCTGGTAGAGATCGCGCAGGCACTGGTCCATCGTCTGCATTCCCAGGTGTGCGCTGGTCTGGATCACGGAGGTGATCTGGTGGGCCTTCGCCTCCCGGATCAGGTTCCGGATCGCCGGAGAAGCCACCATTATTTCCAAGGCGGCGATGCGGCCTGGCGTGCCTGCCCTGGGCAGGAGTTGCTGGGTGACCACCGCCTGCAGGTTGTTGGAGAGCTGGATGCGGATCTGCTCCTGCTGGCCCGGCGGGAACACGTCCACAATTCGGTCTACGGTGGAGGCGGCGCTGTTGGTGTGGACGGTCGAGAACACCAGGTGTCCGGTCTCCGCGGCGGTGATGGCGAGAGACATGGTCTCCAGGTCTCTCATCTCCCCCACCAGGACCACGTCGGGGTCCTCCCGCAGGGCGTGCTTGAGCGCCTGCACGAAGCTGCGGGTGTCCATGCCCATCTCGCGCTGGTTGATCAGGCTCCGCCGGTGGGTGTGAAGGTACTCGATGGGATCCTCGATGGTGATGATGTGCACCGACCGCTCGTTGTTGATCTGCCCGATCATCCCCGCGAGGGTAGTGGACTTGCCTGAGCCCGTGGGGCCCGTCACCAGGATGAGGCCTCTGGGCATGCGGCTGAGATCCTCCAGCACCAGAGGCAGGCCCAGCTCGCGGATGGTGGGGATCTTCTGGGGGATCACCCGGAACGCTCCCGCCACCGCCCCCCGGTCGCGGTAGACGTTGACCCGGAACCGGGAGAGGCCCCGCAGCGAGTAGGAGCAGTCCAGCTCCCACTCTGTCTCGAAGGTGCGGATCTGCTCATCGGTGAGGATGACGTAGATCAGACGCTGCACTTCGAAGTCGGTGAGTGGCTCGTAGTTGGTGGCGAGGAGCTGGCCGTCCACCCGGATCACCGGAGGCACGGCCGCCGCCAAATGGAGGTCTGAGCCCTTCTTCTCCACCACCAGACGCAGCAGATCGTCAATGTGCACGTCCTCGATGCGACGCGGCGCGCTCACCCGGGCGCTCGGCGCCTGCTGCACCTCCTGGGCCGTGGGCCGGGATTCCATGCCTGTCAGTTCGGTTGTTTCTGTCATCTCTGTCCTCTCATTGCGCTGGCGGCGGGCCCGTGCTCCCGACTCTGACCGCAGCAACTGCCGCAAACCCCAGCAGGGGAACACCTGTTGTCGCTCTCGCCTCCCCTGGCACTACGCACCACCCGCGGTGAACACCACACGCATCACTTCCTCCACCGTGGTGACCCCTTCCAGCACCTTCTGGAACCCATCCATCTTCAACGTCTTCATCCCGGCCGCCAGCGCCGCCCGCTTCACCTCGGAGAGAGGGGCTCGCCTCACGATCAGATCCTGGATCTCCTCCTCCATCATCATCAGCTCGAAGATGCCCACACGGCTTCGGTAGCCGGTGTGGCGGCACTGCTCGCAGCCGCGCCCCCGGTAGAGCACCACGTCCTCGAGCGCTTCCAGCGGGAAGTTGATGCGCCGAAGCGCCTCCATCGGAGGCTTGTATGGTTCCTTGCAGTTCTGGCAGATGCGCCGGCCCAGTCGCTGGGCGAGCACGCCGATCACCGAAGCCGCGATCAGGAACGGCTCCACTCCCATGTCCACCATACGGGTGACCGCGGAGGGGGCGTCGTTGGTGTGCAGAGTGGAGAGCACGAGGTGTCCGGTAAGGGAGGCCTGGATGGCGGTTTCCGCCGTTTCCAGGTCGCGGATCTCGCCCACCATGATGATGTCCGGGTCCTGGCGCACGAAGTACCGCATGGCGTTGGCGAAGGTGAGACCGGCCTTGCGGTTCACGTGCACCTGGTTCAGGCCCCGGAGCTGGTACTCCACCGGGTCCTCGATGGTGGTGATGTTCTTCTCCACGGAGTTCAGCTTGTTGAGCATCGAGTACTGGGTGGTGGTCTTCCCGGAACCCGTCGGTCCGGTGGAGAGGATCATGCCGTTCGGCTGAACGATGATGGACTCGAGCTGAGCCTGCATATCCGCGAACATCCCCAGCTTGTTCAGGCCGAGGAGGATGCTGCTCTGGTCCAGGATACGCATTACCGCCTTCTCGCCGAACACGGTGGGGAGGCTGGACACACGCAGGTCGTAGTCCTTTCCCTCCACCCGCACGTGGATGCGTCCGTCCTGTGGCAGACGGCGCTCGGCGATGTTCATGTCGCCCATGATCTTGATACGGGAGATGAGCGGCGCATGCACGTATTTGGGGACGCTCATCACCTCATGCAGCACGCCGTCAACGCGGTATCGGATGCGGACGCCCCGGCGGTCGGGCTCGACGTGGATGTCGCTCGCGCGGTCCTTGATCGCCTGCTGGATGACGACGTTGACGATGCGGATGATCGGAGCTTCGTCCTCCAGGCCCCGCCGGTCCATTTCTTCGTCCACGCCCCCGCCGGTGGTGTCAACGTCATCCGCCAGCGCCGCCGCCGCTCCCCCGTCCAACGCCTCCAGAGCTGTCCTCAGCTCATCCGTATGTGCGTTCCCGTCCACGGACCGGAGCAGCGCGCTGATGTCATCGGGAGCGGCGAGCACGGGGTCAATCTCATAGCCGGTGATGAGGCGGATATCGTCCAGCGCGAACACATTGGTGGGGTCGGACATCGCGACCGTGAGGCGGTTGCCACTTCTGCGGATGGGAACCGCGTTGTAGCGCTGCACTACGCTCTGGGGGATCGCTTTGGCCACGTCTTGGTCTACGCTGGTGCGATCCAGCTCAAGAAAAGGAATACCGAGCTGCTCGGCGTGGGCGCGCAAGACATCCTTCTCGGACACATGCCCGAGGTCCACCAGGATGCGCCCAACCTGCTCGGTAGTGTTCTTCTGTATTCGCAGGGCCTCTTCCAGCTGCTCCTGCTTGACGAGGCCCTTCTCCAGCAGTATCTGCCCGATCGGCTTCTTCGGTCCTCGCGGTGTCGCCATGCGGCGCCTCCCTAAGCCCGGTGTCCGTAGGCGAAACCTATGAAGAACTGATTAGTCCTGCTTGCGAGCTCACCGCACCGCCACTGGCGTCCGCGCCCGTTCGGGACGCCCACGCCAACAAGCCCCGCGAGACCAATTCTCATGCTAGCACAGATCACCCTTCTTGACAAGCCATCTCTCCCGCCGCCTAAGGGCCGACCGCGCTCTTCCCGACCGCCAAGCCAAGCGCTCCACGCGGTCATACAAGAGGTGCCCTAATTATACCCCAAAACCCCCGGGGTGTGCCAGAGGCTGGGAACAACCGCGTGTCGCCCCTGGTCTCCTCAGCCCCCCTTTCTACTCCCTGGTGATCCCGATCTCCTCTCTCTCGGCCCCCCAGCGCTTGCGCAAGGCTCTTTCGACCGCGCGGACTAGGCGGGTGTGGGGCGACTCTCGCCTGGAGAGGGGTTCCACCAGTATGCTGGTGAGGCCTGCGCGGTTAGCCCCGAGGATGTCGGTGAAGATTTGGTCCCCAATGGCGCAGGTGGTCTGTGGTGAGGCGCCCATCGCGGCGATTGCCCGGCGATACCCGGAGGCGAAGGGTTTGCAGCCGCGCCTGACACAGTGGATGCCTAGTTCCTCTGCCACCGCCACCACTCTGGCGCTGCGAAAGGAATTGCTCAGCAGGCAGAGCTCGAGGCCGCGCCGGCGCGCCTCCGCAATCCATGCTCTCGCCTCCGGCCGGACCTGGCGATCATTCCAGTAGGCGATGGTATTGTCCAGGTCCAGGATGATGCCGCGTATGCCGCGGGCGACAAGCTGATCCAGGTCTACCTCCCAGATCGCCCGCGCGAATTGTGCCGGCCTCAGACACATTACCCTTTGCCTTCGCTCAGGGCAGGCCCCCGGGCATCGGCTTTCCCGCGGGGCGTGTGGAGGGCGTCCGGGTCCCGCCAGCGCGCCTGGGCCAGATCCCGCCCCAGCAGTAGCAAGCGCATGGTGCGTTCGGCGGCGGCCTGCAGCAGGTCGCTCGCCCCGGTCATCGCCTCCTGTTCAGACATCGGACCGGGCACAATAGGCACCACCCCCCTCACCCCCCTCGCCGCCAGCTTGTCCGGCTCGATGTCCAGCCGGCCGGTGAAGGCAACCACCGGGATCTGATGTTTCTCGGCCAGCAGAGCCACTCCGCTGATCGCCTTCCCGAACTCGATCTGCCGATCCAGCCGGCCCTCTCCGGTGAAGATGATGTCCACCGACCCCAGGTACTCCTCAAACCGGAGCATCTGCAGCACCAGGCTGGCCCCGGAGCGAACCTGCGCTCCGCAGAAGGCCACCAATCCCGCGGCCAGGCCTCCCGCCGCCCCCATGCCCGAGGTCTCCCTCAGCTCCACTCCAAGGTGCCGCTGGATGATCTCGGCGTAGTGGTTCAGCGCCCGGTCGAGGGTAGCCACCATCTCCGGAGTCGCCCCCTTCTGGGGACCGTAGACCGCAGACGCGCCCTGTGGTCCGATCAGCAGGTTGGTGACATCGGTGGCGGCATAGACGGTGGCGTTCTCCAGGCGGGGGTCAAGTTTGGACACGTTAACCTGTGCCAGATCCAGCAGGGCGGCGCCCCCCCGAGGCAGCTCCTGGCGGTCCTCATTGAGCAGCCTCGCGCCCAGGGCCTGCGCCATGCCCGCCCCGCCATCGTTCGTGGCGCTGCCTCCGAGTCCCACGATCAGACGGGTGCAGCCGGCAGAGAGAGCAGCTTTCATCAGCTCGCCGACGCCATAGGTAGTCGTGATGAGGGGGTTCCGTTTGTCCGGCGGCGCCAGTCCCAGGCCGGCGGCCTGCGCCATCTCGATGACCCCGGTGATGTCGTCCCCGAGGATGCCGTAGGTAGCCTCCACTGGCTCGCCAAGCGGCCCCGTCACCTTCTCCTTGACGAAGCGGCCTTCGCTCGCCAGGACCATCGCCTCGCAGGTGCCCTCCCCGCCGTCGGCGAGGGGGAACTTCACGATCTCCGCCTCCGGCAGCACATGCCTGATCCCCTGCTCGATGGCGTCGGCCGCCTCCAGCGCGGTAAGGCTTCCCTTGAAGCTGTCTGGCGCGACGATGATATTCACGGCTCCTCCTAGGCGGGGGACCCACGTGGACCGCCGCCCCTCCACGGCTCAGCGCCGGAGCAGACTCACCATCCAGAGTACCACAGTCAGCGCCGCGCTGAGCAACAGACAGGTGACCACCGGAAACACAAAGGTGGACCCCGGCCGGTGGATGACGATGTCTCCAGGGAGCAGGCGGCCGCCCGTTTTCCCGGCCGCGCTCAAGAGCAAGCCCAGCCCGGTCACGAACAAACCGATCGCCATCAGACTGACGCCTATCCAGATGATCATGCGTTCCATCTCGACCTCAGGGCGCGGGCTTACGCCGCGCCCTGCTGATGGCCCGTGAGGCGCGCGCCTGTGAGCGCTCCAGATCGCTGAACATGCACCCGCAGTAGTTCTGGCGGTAGAGGCCCAGGGATTCAGCTCGCCCGCGGCTCTCGTCATGTCTATGCCGTAAGTCCACAAATCTGAACTGCACTCCATGCTTCGCGCCCGCCCGTTCCCCGATCTCCCGGATCGCCTCCAGGTCCTGGTGCGGGCTGATCAGGAGGGTGGTGGAGAAGGCGCCGAAGCCCTTCTCCTTTGCCTTGCGAGCGGTTGCCTCGAGACGCAGTTGATAGCAGGTGCGGCATCGGGATTCGCCTCCCGCGGCGAGAGCGAGCAGGAAGTCCGCGGGCTCTGTCTCCGGCTCCAACGGCAGAAGCCGCAGGCCCAGCGCCAGCGATGCCTGGGTCAGCGCTTGCCAGCGCAGCCGGGCCTCCTCCGGTGGGTAGATGTTGGGATTGTAGTACCATCCGGTGACATCGTCGCCCTCGGCCCGCAAGTGCTGGATCACGGTGGCCGCGCAGGGGCCACAGCAGCAATGAAGGAGGAGCCCCGCCCCTCGACTGGGCTCGGGGTGGGGCGAGGCCGATCGAAGTCGAAGCCCCGCCTGCCCTTCCGGGACCTCGAAGGCCCGGCCGGCCCCTCTGGGACCCTGAAGGGACCCCTCGGGGTCCCGAAGGGCGGGCAGGTTCACTCGGCCGACCCCCGGCCGGGCAGGCCTTGGGTGCCCGTGGTCTGCAGCTCCAGCGCCTGGGAGACGGCCTCCCGGTAGGCCTTGCGCCAGAACTCGGCGCGGCGCAGGCGGTCCGGGTCGCCGGTCTGGACATAGAGAATGGCTTCGAAGTTCGATTGGTTGAGCAGGTTGTAGGCGAGCACCCGGTAGGCGTGGGCGGCGGTCCAGTTGGTCCGCCGCGCCGGATGCGCGGCCCCCCACTCCGCGGGGGGCTGCATCCGCTCGCCCACGGTGGCGAGGTTGTCGGAGCGGTCGTGCAACGCCTTCAGCTTTCCCTCCGCCTGTTCAGCGCTCGCCTCTCCGAGATCGCGCTCGGCCAGTGCGGCCTGCGCTTCCCGGGCGACCGCTTCCGCTTCTGCGTCCATGCCGGCGGAGGCGGCGAGGTACTGATCATCGGTGTAAGGGGGCCTGTCGGGCTGCTGGTGGTAAGCGAGCAACTGGCGCGCGCCCGCTGCGCCCTGCCCCGCGCTCAGATAGAGAAGCCCCAGTTCTCGGGGCAATTCGTCGGGGGTCGCCATGGTCAGCCGCACCGTGTCATCACCTGCCCCTGCCAGCAGGCGCGGCAGGGCCGGCGGTTCCTCGGCCAGGCCGGGGAGGTGGGCGACTAGTTCCTGGTAGTAGGAAAGCGAGCGGTCGAACTGGTTCTGCGCGCGGGCCGATCTGGCCATACCCTCGAGCGCCCGGAGGTCAAGCGGGTCAACGCCCTGTGCCAGCCGAAACGCGCCCTCTGCTTCCTCCGGCCGGTTGGCCAGGAGCGCCACATCCCCCTGGCGGAGAAGCAGGTTGATGTCATTGGGGGCAAGGGTGGAGGCCCGGCGCAGCAGGACTAGCGCGCGGTTGTAGTCTCCGAACGCTGCCATCTGCGCCTCCGCGGCCGCGGCGAAGTACTCAGAGCGATCGGGGTCACCCACGATGGCCGCCTCGAACTCAATGCTCGCCTGCGCCACGTCCTGCTGCTCCATTGCGTTCTGGCCGTCCGCATACCGCTCGGCAGCGGCCTGCTTGCGTCCCTGCGCGTCGGCGCCGATCTCGATCCAGGCCTCAGGGGTAAGAGCCGAGGCGATCCGCCTGGCAAGCTCCCTGGCTGCCTGCTGCTTGCTCCCGCTGACCGGCGTTCTCAGTTCGAAAGTCGTGGAGCGCTTCGACACCGCGCCCTCTAGCTTGACCTCCGCGGCCAGCTCCGTCTCTGTCTCCGACAGCCTGGCGACCAGGGAAGCGTCGGCGTCGGCAAGCACCGAATACCGGTCTGCCAGGGCGGTGATCGGAACATCGGTGGGCTGCGGGTAGTAATGGAACATGGGAGCGTTCTGGTCGTAGACGATCACCGCCAATCCTCGCCCGGCCAGGCTTTCCGTGAGCGCGGCGGTCATCTGCGCCGCCAATGGCTGGGACAGCCAGTGGCTCTGCACCGGGAAGAGCAGCAGAGACCGCCCCTCGACCTCGGTCGCGGTGGGACGAGGCTGAGCGGAGTCGAAGCCCCGCTGCTCTGCCGTATCAGCCCACACGGAGGCGCTGGCACAGAGCAGGGCCGCTAGCGCTGCCAGCCCAAGCAGCGCGCTACTGGCCCTCCAGCGCGTTGATAGCAGCTTCACAGGTGCGAATGCCATGCCTAGCCGCCTCCACATTGTGCCCACGCTGCAGATCAGCTTGGTACTCCTTGAGCGCGCCCCGATACTCCTGCGTCGCCTGAGATCTGCTGCCGGACTCGACGTACACCCAGGCTAGCTCCTCCCGCGTCGCGGCTCCCGCTTGGGGGTTCTGGGCGAGATAGCTCTGGTAGGCCCCAATGGAGCGATTGTAGTCGCCGGCAAAGTAGTAGTCCCGAGCGCGCTGGTGGGATGTCCTGGCCCTCGCTCGGCTCATTCCCTGGGGAGGGCCGATGGGCGGAGTACCGACTACTGGTGTCCCCTGGTAGGGGATGGCCCCCACCACGGGCGCCGGGGCAACTCGGGCGCGCTGGCCCCCGCCCGCGTAGGCAGGGGGAAGACTCGGGTTGGGGAGCAGGTAAGTGCCAGGCGCCACCCACTGGCCGAACTGGTCTTGGCGGGGCCGGGCGCCAGCGCCCGCTCCCATGGCGCCACGGGCCGGCCGCATGCGAGGCACTGGCGCAGGTGACGGCAGCCGCCCCAGGGTCCAGGTCCGTCCCGGCGCAGGCACCACCTGCGCCTGCGCCGCGGCGCTGCCCCTGCCGGGCGCCTCAAGGGCGGCGCGAGGCGCCCTGGGCTTACCCGGCTTGGAGGGGCCCTGCTGTGTGTAGAACAGGATCGCCGCCACCAGCACCACCGCCACCACCAGGGCTGCGCTCGTGAGGGCGAGCCTGGCCGTGCGCACCGAGATCCTGACCCCCACCCCGGCGGTGGGCACGCCCATCAGCTCGTTCAGCCGCCGGCGTTCGACGGTGCTCTCCGGGCTGAGGGTGAGGACTTGCTCGTACTCGCGGATGGCGGCGTCCCGGTCGCCCTGGCGCTCGTAGAGGGTACCGAGCAGGGAATGAGCGGACACCGAATTGGGGTTGATGGTAAGCGCCTGCTGGCAGGCCTGGACGGCGCCGATGATGCGGGATTCCTCGCTCAGCCGGAAGGCCTCCTCCAGCAGCCGCTGGGCGCGCTGCTCGGGGGTTCCGCCGGGAGGGGCGGGCGCGGCCGCGCCGGTCGCCGCCATCGGCGCCCCACACGTTCGGCAGAACCGGGCCTGGTCGGGGCTGTCCTTACCGCACTTCGGGCACTTCGCCACCGCCTGCCACCTCCTCCCCAATACGTTTACCCGCTACCGCAGACACGGAATCGCGACCTCGCGCTCAGGGGATGACCTTGTTCAGCGGGTACTCCACAATCCCCTCGGCCCCGGCCCGCCGGAGCGCCGGGATCAGATCCCGGGCCTCTCGCTCGTCCAGCACCGTCTCCACCGCCACCCAGTCTTCATCCGTGAGCGCCGAGATAGTGGGCCTCTTAAGCGCCGGCAGCAGCGCCAGCACCTTCTCCAGGTCGGCGCGGGCGACGTTCATCTTCAGCCCGACCTTCTCTTCGCCCATCAGAGCGCCCTGGAGCAGCATCGCCAGGGTCTCCACCTTGGTGCGCTTCGCCTTGTCCTCCCACGACCGCTTGTTGGCAATCAACTTGGTGCAGGTCTCCAGCACCGTGTCGAGGATGCGCAGGTTGTTGGCGCGCAGCGACGATCCCGTTTCGGTCAGTTCCACGATTGCATCCACCAGCTCCGGCACCTTCACCTCGGTGGCGCCCCAGGAGAACTCCACCTCCGCGGTCACGCCGTGCTTCGCCAGGTACTGGCGGGTGAGGTTCACCACCTCGGTGGCGATGCGCTTGCCCTGCAGGTCTTTGGGCGACTGGATCGCCGAGTCCTCCGCCACCGCAAGCACCCAGCGCGCCGGCCGGGTGGTGGCCTTGGAGTAGACCAGATCGCAGACCTGAAGGACATCGGCCTGCGTCTCCATGATCCAGTCCAGGCCGGTCAGTCCCGCGTCCATGGCGCCGGCGGCCACGTACCGGGGGATCTCCTGCGGCCGCATTAGCACCGGCTCGATGTCGGGGTCGTCAATGGTGGGGTAGTAGGATCTGCTGCCTACCCCGATGACATAGCCCGCCCGCTCGAACAGTCGGAACGTGCTCTGCTGTAAGCTTCCTTTGGGCAGGCCCAAACGCAGCGCCAACCTCGTCTCCTTTATAGGGCGGGCGTGCCCACGCCCGCCGTCTCCACGGCCAGTATATCCCGCCCACCAACCCAACGTCAAGGAAAACCAGGCAGGACCTAACCGCGCCACCTGCGAATCACGGGGCCGGGAGCGCAGGCGATGAGCGAACCAGCACAAGCGGGCGGCCGCGGCTTCCGCCCGCTCGACCACACCGCAGACAAGGCCATCGAAGCCTGGGGGCCCACGCTTCGCGAGCTATTCCGCGCCGCCGCGGAGGGAATGTTCAGCGAGAGCGTGAGCTGCGGCCTGGTGACGGAAACGCAGGAGTGGGAGATCGAGGTGCAGGCGGACCGGCTGGAGGACCTGCTCCACGCCTGGCTGTCGGAGCTGTTGTGGGTGTCGGAGCGGGATGAGGCCGCGGTGTGCAGGATAGAGGTGGAGGTGGTCGAGGACAGCCCCTGGCGGGCCCGCGGCCGCGCCTGGGGCGGCCCCATGCCCGCGGACCTGCCCCACACCGGCGCGCCGGTGAAAGCCGTGACGTACCACGATCTGCGCGTGCGGCAGGAGGGGGCCGTCTGGCGGGCGCGGGTGGTGTTTGATGTGTGAGGGTGATGCCAACTTCAGACGCACACAGACGCAGAGAAGTGTGCTCCAACAGCAGTTGACCCCCCAGCGCGAATGTGGTAACTTACCATCAGCGAAAGGAGGTGGTGTGCTATGTTACATAAACCAGGAGGTGGCTGTCCCTAGGGATGCCACCGGACGCAGCGGGTGACACCACCCGTTTTGGGGACAGTCACCTCTACGGGGTCCGCTGAAAAGCGGACCCCGTTCTTTTTGGCTAGGTGGATGTGCGGTCGCGCTTCTTCTTCCGGCTGTAGGCGGCTTTCAAGATGGGCCAGTTCACGGACACGTGGACAACCAGCAGAGCGAGGAACAGGAAGGCAGCGGCGATGTGAACGCGCACCAGGTCCTCTGCGTGCTCCCCGGCCCGCTCGGAGAGCAGGCCGGTGGTGACAAGCGTGACCACGAGCACTGCGAGCAGAGGATCAACGATCTTGCGCAGCCGGGTCCGCATCATCGGCCGGCCTCCTTCCCGAGGCGGAAGCATCTGCCTGGGCCTCGGCTAGTGCCTTCGGCGGGGGCAGTCCTGCCCCTGCGCGGGGGCGGCCACATCAGCCTGGCGCCCGCTCACACCTTCAGCCGTTCCTCCAGCAGCTTGCTCGCAAGCTGTGGGTTGGCGCGCCCCTTGGTCTTGCGCATCACCTGACCCACCAGGAACTTCAGCGCCGCCTCCTTGCCCTTGCGGAAGTTCTCCGCCGCCTCCGCGTTCTCGGCGACCACCTCGTCAACCGAGGCGGCGAGTTGGTCTTCGTCACCGATCTGAGTGAGGCCGAGCTCCACCACGACCCTCTTCGGCGATTCGCCGGAGAGGGCGATGCGGTCGAACACCTGTCGCGCAGCCGGGCCGGTGATGGTGTCGGATTCCACCAGGCCTACCAGTTCGGCGAGCGCGGCCGGGGTGAGGGCCGCCTCCGTAGCGCCTATCCCGCGCTCGTTGAGCAGGTAGAGGAATCGCCCGGTGAGCCAGTTGGCGGCCGGCTTCGCCGGCGCTCCGGCGGCCACCGCGGCTTCGAACAGGTCGGCCAGGCCCTTGTCGCCGGTGAGAATGCCCGCGTCGTAGTCGGACAGCCCGTACTCCTGCACGAACCTCACTCGTCTCTCTTCCGCCAGTTCGGGTAGCGAAGCCCGGACGCGGGCGATCCAGTCATCGTCCACCACCAGCGGCATCAGGTCCGGCTCGGGGAAGTAGCGGTAGTCCATGGCGGTTTCCTTGGTGCGCATGGGCTCGGTGACCCCGCGGGCGTCGTCCCAGAGCCTGGTTTCCTGCACCAATAGATCGCCTGCCTGGAGGGCTTTCGTTTGCCGTTCGATCTCGTGGCTGACCGCTCCGAGCACCGCGCGGTAGCTGTTCAGGTTCTTGATCTCCACGCGGGTACCCAGCTCCTCAGTGTCCTCGGGCCGCACCGAGACGCTGGCCTCGAAGCGGAGCTGGCCCTGCTCCATGCGCGCCTCGGAGACGCCGAGGTAGAGGAGGGCAGAGCGGATGGCGTTCATGTACGCCTCTACCTGGGCGGCCGAGTGCATGTCCGGCTCGCTGACGATCTCGAGCAAGGGTACGCCGGAGCGGTTGAAGTCAACCAGGGAGTGGTCTTTGTCATCTTCCGGATGGAGCAGCTTGGCCGCGTCTTCCTCAACATGGACATCGGTGATACCCACGCGGTGCAGCTCGCCGTTGACTGGAAGCTCGACATGGCCCGAGTACCCCAGCGGAGATCGTTTCTGGGAGATCTGGAAGTTCTTGGGCAGGTCGGGATAGTAGTACCCCTTGCGCTCGAAGATGCTGGGGCGATGGATCTGGCAGTGGAGGGCCAGCGCGACCCGCAGCGCATACTCCACCACCACCCGGTTCAGGACCGGCAGGGCACCGGGGAAGCCCAGGCACACCGGGCAGACCTGGGTGTTCGGGGGCGCGCCGGCGGCAGTGGGGCAGCCGCAGAAGACCTTGGTCTTCGTGCTCAGCTCGGCGTGCACTTCCAGGCCAATGCTCGGAACGTAGTCAGGCAAGTCTTCCTCCATGTCCTGGCCGGGCAGGCAATCCCTCTGTTCTGGAAGGGGCTATCTGGTACGGGTGATCTCCACCTCCGCGGCCTCCACCAACATGCCGACGGGGGGATGAGGCTTGCGCACTCGCACCGTCACCGTCGAGACCGGCAGGTGACCAAGCAGGTTCTTCGCTATCCGCTCCGCGAACGCCTCCAGCAGATGGTAGGGTCCTGCTTCATTGGCGCGACCGACCATCTCACATACCGCCGCGTAGTCCACGGTGGCCCCCAGGTCATCGGTGGTCCCCGCGGTGGAGAGATCGGTGACGAGCTCCACGTCCACCTGGAACGGGCGCTCCACGGCACGCTCCGCCTCCGTGACGCCATGGCAGCCGTACACCGTGATGTTATGCAGCCGGATGCGATCCGCGCTCATCTGAACGGCCTCCTTGCCGATGCCTGAAGCGCCGAATCCCGGCCTCGGTGACCAGTATGTCCACAGGAAGGTCGTGGGCTTCGTGGGGCACCTCCGGCACCACCTGGACCTCCAGGCCCAGGCCGATCCTGACGGCCCCGGGGAGGTGGGGCAGGAAACGATCGTAGTAGCCGGCGCCGTAGCCGGTGCGATAGCCGTCCTCTGACCACACCGAGGCAGGAACAATCACCACGCCAATCTCGTCTAAGCAGACGGCCGGGCAGTGGGAGGCAGGTTCGCGGATATCGTGGGCGCCGGGCGTCAGGTCGCGCTCCAGGTCCTGTACCTGGCAGGGGGTGAGCTCCCGGCGGGCCGGGTCGGCGCGGGGCGCCAGCACCCGCTTGCCTTTGGAGAGCGCGCGGCGGATCATGGGCATGGTATCTACTTCACTGCCGAAGGTGACGAAGAACATGATCGTGCGGGCTGCCTCGACCTCAGCAAGGGAGAACAGGTGCCGGGCCGCTCGGGCGCTGCGGCGGGCGATTTCCGCAGGCGCCAGGGCGTTGCGTTCCCCAACCACGGCGCGGCGCAGGTCAGACTTGCATTTCATGGCGGTTTGGGGCTATTCTAGCGAGGGGGTAGGTAGTGTGTAAAGGTCCTGGGTGCCACGCCCAGAAAAGGAGCACCCAAGACGAAGGCGGCCGGCCGGGCCGCGTGACATAGATGGGGCACCAGCGCGGAAAGCGGGACGGAGGAGGTCGAAGGCAATGAGGGAGCGAGGACGAGGTAGACGGCTGATCACTGCTTGCCTTGCCATGCTGGCCTTGGTCGGGACGATGGTGGTGTGGGGGTGCAAGAAGGCGGAGGAAACGGGCGCCGCCGGCGCGGGCACAGGGGCGGGAGCGGCCGCAGGCGAGGCGGCGGGTGGGCGGAGAGTGGGCCGCCGCAGAGGCGGGGGAAGAGCCGCACGCTGGGGTGAAACCGAGAGCTCGACGACCGGCGGAACAGCCCCTGGCGGTAGTCAGGCTGCTGCCGCGCCCCCCCCGGTGGCCCCGCCACCGGCGAAGATGTCAGACGAGGAGCGCGCCAAGAGGATCCGGGAGTTCGCCAAGGACTACGGGCCTCTGACCCTTGCTTACGAGAAGAACTGGGACGGGCGGATACTGGAATGGGTGATGTTCAGCCACAAAGGCCAGAACATCAAGATGCCTCTCAGCATGGTCCTGGATGCTGCGAAAACCAAGAACCTGGAGGGATACTTCGTCATCTACCCAGCCTCCGGCAGCCCTGGCAAGGGCACGGTAACATACAAGATAACCGCTACTTCGGCTGTGCCCCCGCCGCCCAAGCAGCCGGAGACGAAGGCGCCCCCGCCGCCGTCTGAAGCCGCAGTCGCGGCCGCGGCGGCCGCAGCGCAGGCGCCCGCAACAGCCGGTGCGCAGGGGGGTGGTCAGGCTGGCGGCAGAGGTGGCGGCAGAGGGGGCAGGATGGGCGGGAGCAGGCGCGGCGGCTGACGCGAGCAGGACCGGAAGCTGACAGCGAATGCATGGGCACGAGCAAGGCTCGTGCCCATGCTCTTGTTCAGAGGGGCGGAGCGGCAAGTTTAGCGGCGCGGGCGCTCTCCCGCTGGGAGGGAACGCCGGTCCCGAGGTCCGCGGAGAAGCATTCACCAAAGCCCCGCCGCAGCGCCTCCGCTACCTCGGCATGAGTCACCTCCCGGCCTGCGGCCTCACACAGGGGCACCGCCGCGGGAGCGGCATTCGGGCGCAGGAAGACGCAGTTCCACTCCTCCAGCCGCAACCGCAGGGGCAGGGAGTTCTGCTGCAGCAGGAAACCCCTGCGCTGGACCTGCGCGCTGCCGACCAGCTTCCGCGCGCCCACCACCAGGTCACAGCGGGCCTTCACCGCAAAGCAGGCCGGGTCGCGCGCAGCAGCCGGGCTCGCAGAGGCGCTGGAGCGTTCCAGCAAGCGCGCCTCCAAGCCGAGCAACCCGAGAGCAGTGATGATGCCTCCGGCGATGGTGCGGTAGCATTCCATGATGCCGCCGGCACCAAGGCGGGCGGCGGAGACCACGAGGCTGAAGGTGACCTCATCAGCAGTATGCAGGATCGCCCGGCCGCCCGTGGGCCGGCGGACCACGTCAACCCCTAGCCTTCGACAGGCGTGCAGGTCTACGGCTGACTCGACCCGCTGGAACCTGCCAAGGGAGACGGCGGAGGGTCTCCACGAGTAGACGCGCAGGGTGGTGGGTGCTTCCCCGGCGATGTGCGCCTCCAGGATCGCCTCATCGAGCGCCATGTTCTCGGCCCCGGGGAGCGCGCCGGAGTCAATGAACCGCCACTTCTCCCTGCTCAAGGCAGGTCCTCCAGCCGGGCCAGGGCGTCGGCGGTGCTGCGGCAAAGCTCCGCGCCGGCATTGGCGAGCTGGCGCTGGAGGGCGATCGCCTCGCCGTCCGTGAAGTCCCGGCCCGCGATTGGCGGATCGTCAACCAGCAGCACCCGCCGGCCCACCCCTCGCGCTCTCACCGCCGCCTCCAGGTTGTACAGGTTGCCGCGGCCGACTGGGATGCCGGTGACGATCACCACATCGGCGGCCCTGGCGAGATCGCAGTTGCGGCGATGGCTCCCCTCGCCGATGGGAGAGAAAGGCGCCTCCTCCACTCGCTCCAGGTCGAGCGCCTCCGCCTCCATCTGGTCGCTGTCGGCGACGTTCACCACACCCACCGATACGGCGAACCCGAGCTGCCGCAGCCGCCGCATCAGAGTCAGCCCAGTGCCGGCCCCGCAGATGAGGTGGATCTTGCTGGTGCGCGTCGGCGGAGCGGCGACGGGAAGCCTGGACAGCAGGGTAACGTATGGTTTCCCTGTGGCGGGATGCACGCGCACCTGCACATCCGCCCCATAGGCGGCGCGGATGTGCTCCTCGCTGACCACCTCCCGCGGGGTGCCGTGAGCGAGCAGCCGGCCGTCGGCGAGCAGGAGCAAGTGGTCGCAGTACTGGCTGGCGAGGTTCAGGTCGTGAAGCACCACCAAAGTGGCGAGGGAGCGCTCGGCGGTGAGCTTCCGGGCGAGGTCGAGGATCTCGATCTGATGGTTGATATCAAGGTGAGCGGTCGGTTCATCCAGGAGCAGGACATCGGGTTCCTGGGCGAGGGCCCGGGCGATCAGGCAGCGCTGGCGCTCGCCGCCGGAGAGGGTGGTAACAGGGCGGTCAGCGAAGGGCAGCATGGTGGTGAGGCCCATGCAGCGGTCGGCGATGGCGTAGTCCTTTGGCCCCTCCAGACCGAACCGGGAGAGGTGGGGGGCGCGGCCCATCAACACCACCTCCCGGGCGGTGAAGGGGAAGCCGACCACCACATGCTGGGGCACCACCGCCAGGCGTCTGGCGAGCTCGCGGGCGCTCATCCGGCGGAGGTTCACGCCGTCCAGCAGCACTTGCCCGCGCACGGGCGGAAGCACTCGGCTGAGGGCCCGCACGACCGTAGACTTGCCACAGCCATTCGCGCCCACCAGGCCCACGAACTGCCCCCGGCTGAGCGTGAAGCTCAGGTCACGCACCACCGGCTCGGCATCGTATCCCAGGGTCAGGGCCAGCGCTTCCAGCACCTACACGCTCTCCTGCGTTATGATCATCCCGCCCCTCGGACCCTGAAGGACCCTTCGACTCTTCTCAGGGCAGGCCCTCGGAGTCCTGAGCGGGTGGTTGCCCACGGAGCCGCTCTACGACAGTTCTCTGCCCCGTTTCCTGCATTACCATGGCTATGGTAATGCAGGTAACGCGTTGGCTCTCCTTCACTCCCCGCTCGGCCTGGTCTTCAGCAGGTAGAAGAAGAAGGGAGCGCCTAGCAGAGCGGTCAGCACGCCCACGGGGAACCTGTCCCCCGCCGCTCTCACCAGCGCATCCGCCCACACCAGGAAGCTGGCGCCCACCAGCCCCGCGGTGGGCAGCAGCAGGCGGTGGTCGGCGCCGAACAGCTTCCGGGCGATGTGTGGGATCACCAGCCCGACGAAGCCAATGATTCCGCTCACCGAGACCGCGGCCGCGGTCACCAGCGCGGAGTAGGCGATTACCGCGATCTTCAGGCCCTCCACCTCCACGCCCAACTGGCGGGCGCTCTCCTCCCCCAGCGCGAGCAGATTGAGGTCACGGGCATAGGAGTACAGCATCGCGCAGCCCACCCCGACCACCAGCGCCGCCACCCCCACCACCGACCAGGTGACCTGGCCGGAGAGGTTGCCCATCAACCACAGCACAATGGTGCCCAGGTCCTGCCTGGCGATGGTCATCACCACTGTCACGAAGGCCCACATGAACGACCCCACCACCACTCCGGCGAGGATGAAGGCGCCCCGTTCGACGCGGCCGCGCAGCCGGGCCAACCAGAAGACCAGCACCATGGTCAGCAGACCGGAGGCGAAGGCGAGCAGACACTTCCCGGCTCCGCCGAAAAAGGCCCCGAAGTGGGCGACGGTGGCGATGCTTGCACCCAGCGCCGCCCCCGCGGAAACGCCCACCAGGTAGGGATCGGCGAGCGGGTTCATCAGCAGCCCTTGCAGCGCTCCCCCCGACACGGTGAGCGCACCTCCCACCAGCGCTCCCAGCACCACCCGGGGAAGGCGCTGTCTCCAGAAGATGAGGGCCAGGTTGTGGGGATCCGCGAAAGGTTGCCCGGAGAGATAGCTCTTGGCGGAAGCGATCACCACGGAGAAGGGGATCGCCACCGGGCCGATCCTGGCGGCGATCAGCAGCGTCACCACCAGCACGCCGGCGAGGGCGGCCACCAGCACCACCAGCCGCGCCAGGAGCGAGCGCCTCGGCATGTCCCCGGACCCGGTCACCTCGCCTCTCCCTCGTCCTCCTGTGCCACCACCTGTGACACCTCCGGCAACAGTGAGAGCGCTAGCTTGCGGTGTATATCCGCGGTCTTCGGGTCGCCCAACTGCTGATAGTCATTGGCGATGCGCCATCGCGCCGTCGCCTCCAGCACTTTGAGCAGCTCTGCGCGCGGCTCCTTGGGCCGGCCCACCGCGGCGAACATCTCGTCCGTCTTCTTGCCCCGGTACTGGTAGTCCCCGATCACTCTCAGAGTCTCCTGGAACTCCCGCTCCGCCTCCGTCAGTCGGCCGCTCCTCTCCGCGGCGCGGCCCAGGTAATAGTGAGCGTACGCGTACTCCGTGTCCACGTCAATATCCAGCGCCCGATACTGCTGGTAGGGGCTGTGTTCCAGCTCGATCATACGGCGGTAGAGGGCAAGCGCCGCGTGCTCGTCTCCCAGGCTCTGGTAGGCCTCCGCCAGGCGTCGCATGATGCGGGTGCTGTTCGGGAACCTGTCCAGGGCCTGCTGATAGTACGGGATGGCCTCTTTCAGGTGACCATTCACCTCATAGTAGCGACCCAGCGCGGCGCGCCACTGGAAGTCGGTGGGCTCGAGGGTTACCGCCCTCCTGATCATCTCCTCTCCCTCCGCATCACCCGTCAGCAGGCCGAGCTGCTCCAGGGCCTGCGGCCAGTAGGGGTCGTAGTCAACGGCCGCCTGGAAGTGGCGCAACGCCTCCGAGCGGTGCAGACGGAGCGCTTCGATGTCCTGCGCTTCCCTCGCTGTCTGTGCGGCGGCCACCGCGGTGTTGCCCTTCTCCAGAGCGCGCTCCGCCAGCGCACTGCGCGTGGAGGTGATCACCGTGCCGGCGGCGATCAGCGCAAGCGCGGCGGCCGCTGCCAGGTCGCGCCCGCGGATAGGGGCGCGCGGTCCGCCGGCGGGGTGTCGCCGTCTGGAGCGAGCCCGGCGGGAGGGCCGCGAGAGCGTGGCATCCTCTTCCAAGCGCGCGATCGCCCTGCCATGCGCCTGGTGGGCAAGCAGCCCGGCCAGCAGCCAGAAGTAGAGGTTGATGGCGCCGATGTACCAGCCATAGTCGAAGAGGCTGTGAACCAGCAGCACCACCAGGCTGCAGATCGCGCCGATGGCCATCACCCGCGCGCCGAAGTCCGGTCCCCGGACCATCGCTCGCCAGCCCGTGAACAGAATGGCCCCAATCAGCCACAGGAATGCCGCCGCGCCGAAGACGCCCTGCTCGGCGAGGATCTGCAAGTAGTTCTCGTGCGCCGCTTCGACGTATCCGGCGATGGCATACTTGGGAAAGGCATGCTTGAAAGCGCCTGGTCCGATGCCAATCCAGGGGTGGTCGGCGGCCATATTCAGCGTGCCCTTCCAGGTGAGCAGGCGGAACACGTTGGAGGCGCTGCGGCTGCCCAGCATCCCGCCCAGGCGGTGGCGCAGGGATGCAGAGGCCAGCACCGCGCCCAGCGCCAGCACGGCGAGCACCAGCAACACGCTGGCAAGGCGAATCAGGTTCCGCCGCGGGTTGGCGCTGCCCTTCGCGGCCAGCACCAGGTACACCAGCATCGCCGTCAGCAGGCCCACCGCGGCCCCTTTGGAGTAGGTGGGTAGAAGGGCGAGGAACAGGAGGAACGCCGCCCAGCCCCACAGCAGTCTCTGCCAACGCACCCGCGCCGCCAGGGTCGCGCTCAGCGCCAGGGGCACGCTCATGGCGAAGAATCCCCCCAACGGGTTGGGGTTGAAGAAGGTGGCGAAGATGGGCCAGGAGGCGTTCTTGAGGAGGTAGTAGGCGACGATCTTCTCCCGCAGCCCTACCACGGCGATGACGAAGGCGGCCATCGCCACCGCCGCCGTCCACAGCGCTCGGGGGGTGTCCACATCAATCCGTGCCATCACCATCAGCATGCATACCAGGGCGGCGGAGAGGATGGTGAGCACATCGAGGGGCATGCCCATTTCGCCGGGTACCTTGATGAACGGTACGGCCAGCGCGAAAAGCGCGAACAGGACCGCAAGCGGCTTCGCCGGCGCCGCGGGCATAGCGGCGCGGTTGGCGATCAGGGCGAAGAAAAGCGCGCCAATGGTCAGACGGGAGAGCTCTAGGAAGCTAGCGTGGGTGCTCACCGAGAATAGCGCGCTGAGCGCGGAGATCCCAAGGAAGGCCAAGGTGGGCAGATGGATGGCGTTGGGGATGAGGGAAAGGCGCTCACCACGGCTGAACCGCGCCACCATCGCGGCCGCCAGCGCGACGGCTACCAGGCAGGCGGCAAAGGACTGGCCGGCGGAGCCGAACGCGCCCCAGTAGATGGGCGCGTAGAACACCGCCGCGAGCAGCGCCGCGTCGTGGATTGTCGCAGCGATCACCGAGACGGGCACCTGCGCGCGCTCCTGTCTCACGTGCGGCCCCTCTGCGCCGCCCGCGCTCTCGCCCCGGCCACCCTCCACAAGGTCTGCAGCAGCACCACCGCGGCACGGCCCCAGATCCCCGCCACCGGCAGCCAACGCAGCCCGAAGGGCCAGCGCCGGGCGTAGTGCTTGCGGTAGAAGCGGATCATGCTGCGGTGGAACTGGATCACCATGGCGAGCGGGCGCTGGTCGCTGCTCCTGCCGATCCTATGCATGACCACGGCCTGCGGGACATAGCACACTCGCCAGCCGGCGTGATGGGCGCGCAGGCACCAGTCAATATCCTCCGCGTACATGAAGAACCCGTCGTCGAACCCCCCCACCTGCTCCCATGCCAGGCGCCTGATGCAGAGCGCGGCCCCGGACAGCCAGTCCACCTCCCGCACGGCGTGATGGTCCCAGTCGGTCATCATGTATTCCCGGGTGAAGCGGTTGCCGGGAAGCAGTCTCCCCAGCGGCGTGTTCCGGAACAACGCCGCCATGGGGCGCGGGAAATGGCGGCAGGAGTACTGGAGCGAGCCGTCGGGGTTCACCAGCCGAGGCCCGGCCGCCCCTGCGTCAGGATGCGAGTCGAGGAACCCCACTAGCTCTCGCAGCGCGCCCGGTTGCACCACGGTGTCGGGGTTGAGCATCAGCAGGTGACGGCCCGCGGCCCTGCTGGCGGCGAGGTTGTAACCTCTGGCGAACCCCAGGTTGCCGCTGCTTTCGATCAGGATCACAGAGGGGAAGCGCTCGCGGATCATCTCCGCGCTGCCGTCGGCCGAGCAGTTGTCAACCACCACCATTTCCGGTGCCAGGCCTGCCGTGTCCGCGAAGATGGAGGCAACCGCTTGCTCCAGATCGGCGCGTGTGTTCCAGTTGACGATGCAGACGGACAGATCAGGAGAGGACATGAGTGGGAGGGATGATCACTGGTCTGTCTTGGGCTGCCATCCGGGGGCCGGCGGTTCGGCCTCCTCAAGGAGCATGATGGGGATATCGTCCTCGATCCGGTAGCGGAGCCCACACCGCGTGCATACTAACCGGTCGCCCGCCAGCTCGACGCGCACCTTGCATTTCGGGCAGGCGAGAATGTCCAGCAGCAAAGGGTCCAGTGCCATACCCAGCGAGCCTCCTCATACATGCTAGCAACTGCGGCGGACCCGCCGGACGGCCGCCCCTCCCACCGTCTGCCGTCGCAGGCTGGGCTCTCACAGCAGAAGCCGTCCGACAGCCTTGCACGTTGCTACACGTTGATGACGCGGCGCATCCCCTTGGTGGCTAAGACACCGCAGATGATGCCGGCGAGCCCTCCCGCGATCAGCCCCCAGGGGAAGTTGTTTGAGAGGGCCGCGGCTCCCAGCACCAGTCCCATGATGAGGCCGGCGAACGGCCCCAGCTTGAACCGCACCAGCATGGCGGACAGCATGAACCCCAGCAGCACGGCCAACAAGGCCGCGTACACGAGCGCACCGCTGAACTCCGTGTTGTTGGGTATCGGTATCGGGACCCCCCCGATCAGCTGTGGGGGCATCTCCTTCTTCACGAAGAACTCGACGAGCGTGACCACCAACGCCACCACCGCCCCGCCGATGGAGGCGCGGAGCAGGCGGATGTTCTCCGGAATCTCCGGGCCTTGCTCCCGTTCGATCGCCGCCCTCCGTTTCTCGGCCATTCTGTCGGCCGAGCCGGCAACGCTGCCGGGCACACGCGGCTTCTCCATGGGCCGGAAGATGGACTGGTCAGAGCCCACGTACTGGGAGACGTCCACAGAGGCGCCGGCCCCCTCCGCGCCCGTGCCGGGAAACGGCTGGGACTCGGCGGCGGTGCGCGGCGGCTGCGCCCCCAGGGGCCGGAGGAGTTCACCCGCGCTTGCGGGAGAAGAGGAAGGAGCAGGTGCCTCCGCTTCCTCCGCCGCCGCGCCGGCAAGCAAAGGCGGGCCCGCCAGGGGCATGGCGGCCGTCGGCTCCGCAGGCACGGCTGCGGCCGGCGCCTCGGGCGCTCCCGCCTGCGGGCCGCTGTCCGCGGCTTCCGGGCTCTTGCCCGGCTGCTTCATCGCCTTTCCGCCCGTCACCTTCGCTCCGGGAGGCAGAAAAGGCCGCTTGCACCACTCACACACATCCGTGGTGGTGCTATCCATCCCGCATCGTACACACAGCATCGGCTACAAGACTCCTTCCGATAGGCCTCCGCCCGCCTCGGGCAGAGATACCCGCAGCGCCGGCACGCCAGGGCCGCCCTATGCTAGCGCAAACGGCTCTTGTCTACAAGGCGCGCGGGAATCACGAGGCGGAGCGGGTCAACACTTGTTCCAACGCCGCCACGAATCTCTGATTCTGCTCCGGCGTTCCGGTGGTGACGCGAATGTGCGTGGGCGCGCCGAAGATGTCCCCGGTGCGCACGATCACCCCGCGCTTGAGCAGCTCCACAAACACGCTCTTGCAGTCTCTGCCCACATCCACCCACACGAAGTTCGCATGACTGCGCGTGTACCCCAGGCCTAGCCTGCCCAACTCCCGATACAGGTACTCCAGTGACTCGCGGTTGAGGGCGCGCGTGCGGGCCACCTGCTCGGGGTCGTCGAGGCTGGCCGCGGCCGCCGCCTGCGCCACGCTGCTCACGTTGAAGGGCTCTCGCACCCGTTCCATGGCTTCCGCCAGCGGCCGCGTAGTCGCCCCGTATCCGACCCGCAGCCCGGCGAGCGCGTAGATCTTCGAGAACGTCCGCAGCACCACCACGTTCCGGCCCTTGCGCACCAGATCGAGGCTGTCGGGATAGGCGGGATCCTCCACGTACTCGTGGTAGGCCTCGTCCATCACCACGATGGTGCGGTCCGGCACCGCGGCCATGAATGCCCCCAGCTCGGCCTTGGTCACGATGGTGCCGGTGGGGTTGTTGGGGCTGCCGATGAACACCACCTTGGTCCGCTCGTTGAGCCGGCGCACCATCTCCTCCACGTCGTAGCGGAAGTCCCTCATGGGTACGTACACCGGCGTCGCCTGCATCAGCTTGGCGGTGAACTCGTACTGGCTGAACGGGCCTACGCACATCATCACCTCGTCCTCCGGGTTGATGAAGGCCAGCCCCAGGTTGTGGATCAGCTCATCGCTGCCATGTCCGATCAGGATCTGATCGCCGGGCACTTGCAGGTGCGAGGCAAGGGCCTTGCGGAGCAGGTAGCAGTCATTGTCCGGGTAGAGCCGCACGTTCCGAGCCGCCTCCCGCATAGCCTCCACCGCCTTCGGGGAGGGGCCGAGGGGGTTCTCATTGGAGGCGAGCTTGATGATGTCGGTGAGGCCGAACTCTCGCTGCACCTCCTCGATCGGCTTGCCCGGAACGTATGGCGTCAGGTCCTTGACACAGGGACGGGTTAGGTCGCCGCTGCGCGGCGACCCCCGGAGTTCGTGCGGCGAAGCCGCACGTGGTAGATCCCACTCGCTCATCACTCACTCTCCTGATCGTCTTCAGGCGCGGCGGCGCGCTTCACCCTCAGAGTCTTGCTCTCGCTGTACCGCGCGGCCGACTCGATGGCGCGTTTCTGCTCTCTGGACAGCCGGTCCGAAGCGAGCAGGCTCTTGACGGAGACGCTGCTGACATCTGTGACCGAGTCCCAGAGGCCCAGCGGCTCCAGCACCTTCCGGAGCTGCTGCACATCCCAGCCCACGGTCCGCCTGCTGGCGCTCCGCTGGGCGACATATCCCCCGCCTTCTACGCGCTCTGTCTGGCAGGCGTCGAGGTAGGCGTTGATCTGGTCCTTGAGCTCGCGGAGACAGCGATCGGCGGCTTTCGCCTGGGCGTCCAACTCCCCATATTCCCGCAGCAGGGCGGCGATGTCAACCTGCCGCAGCTCCTCCGGCACGACGGGGGCGCGGAACAGCGGGCAGTAGCTCCGGTAGGCGCACCAGTCGCAGTGTGCACCGGGGTCAGGATCGTAGTCGCTGAGTTGGATCCTGGCGATCACCTCCGCCATCGCGGCCCGGGTGTCGGCGAGGAAGTCCTCGCTGTGGGTGACGCGCAGCTCGAAGTCGTGGAGCAGGTACAGGAAGGTGGTGGTCACCTGGTGTCCGGGATAGAGCTGGTCGGCGGCCATGCGGTAGATGGCAAGCTGCCGGTCTTTCTCCGCCATCTGCTGGGTGGGCATGGTGCGGCCGGTCTTATAGTCTATAATCTCCAAGCGGTTGCCGGGTAACACGTCAATGCGGTCAATGCGTCCATTGAGCACGTGGTCACCGTCCAGCGGCACATCGAAGAAGCGCTCGGTGGCCGCGGTGAAGCGCCCCTCCTCGCGGGGGAGGTGTCGCTGGTAGTGTCGGCGGAGCATGTCCACGCCCTGCTCGAAGTAGAGCTGCCGCCGGCCCTCCGCCACCTCCGCCTCCCGCGCCTGCCAGGCGGTGATGAAGGCCTGCGCCACCTCCTCCACCGATGGCGTCTGCAGGTGCTTCGGCGCGTACATGAAGCTCAGCGCCTCGTGCACCGCGCTCCCGAAGTGCAGCTCCGGCGCGGTGGGCACGGGGATCTTGTCCACGTAATGCAGCTTGTACTGCTGCGGGCAGGTCTGATAGGTAGAGAAGCGTGAGAAGCTGATCCGCATCTTCCCGCTACTCCTCGCTTTCCCCTTCGCCCGGGCCCACGTAGAGAGCGCGGTTGAGCAGGAAGTGCCGTTCCGTCCACCGCTGTCCCTTCTGGCGGGCGGCCTCGATGTTGCCCAGGAACATGTTGACCTTGGCGTCCAGGTCCTCGGCGTGGTGGAGGGCGATCGCCTCCGCGGTCATGGGCACCTTCGGCGAGCCGAACTCTCCCGTCCCGTGGTGGCTGAGGATCATGTGGCTGAGCAGCAGCTTCAGCTCCTCCGGGAAACCCTCGATCTGATCCGCCAACTGGCGCACCTGCCTTTCTCCCAACACCAGGTGGCCGAGCAGGTTGCCCTCATCGCTGTAATCGAAGGCGGCACTCCAGGTCAGCTCCTCGGTCTTGCCGATGTCGTGCACGATCGCCGCCGTGATCAGCAGATCGCGGTCGAGTTGGGGGAACACCTCCGCGGTCTTCTCGCACAGCTCCACCACCTCCACCGTGTGCTCCAGCAGCCCACCCACATAGGCATGGTGAAGCGTCTTGGCGCCGGGCGCGGAGATGAACTTGCCCCGGAACTCCTGATCGCGGAACAGGCGCAGGAGCAGCTCCCGGAGGTGCTCGTCGCCCACCGACTTCACCGCCTCCGCCAGGCGCGTCTCCAGTTCGCCGACATCCTTCTTCGTCCGCGGCAGGAACTCCGTGGGATCGGCCGCGCCCGGGGGCAGCGCGCGGATGGTCTCGATGCGAAGCTGTAGCTCATCCCGATAGGTCTCGGCCATCGCGGACACCTGCACCACATCCCCCTGGGCGAACTGCTCCGACACCACCGATGCCTTGTCCCACACCCGCGCCGTCACCCGGCCGGTGGAGTCGCACAAAGTGAGGTCCAGGAACTGGCCAGCTCTCCCGCCCTGCCGCAGCTCCTTGCGGGCGACCAGGTATCGGCCCTCCACGCGGCCGCCGGCGGCAATGTCGGCAATCTGTTGCTTGGACATCTACCCCTCCTTTCGCCTTTCACAGGTCGTCCGTACGGGCGCATCGCCATGCGCCCCTACCAACGCCGCTCCACCGTGCACCCCTGGTAGTACTTCTTCAGGATGCGCTGATAATCCCACCCCTTATCCGCCAGCCCGGCCGCCCCCACCTGGCACATGCCCACCTGGTGACCCCATCCAGCGCCATAGATGACGAACACGACCGGCAGGTCCGACGGCTTCTCCCGGAAGGCCTCGATAACGAAGGTGGCGGATTGCAGGCCTAGGGTCTTGCGAATCGCCTCGCCTCCCACGAGAGGCATCAGCTTGCGGGATCCTATCACCACCACCTTGCGGACGATCCCTGACTCCGCCCGCTCGACCACGCGCACATCCAGCAGATCGCCGAAGTCCCCGAGCGCAGTCGTCAGCTTCTCCTGCATTTGCCCGCGCGGCGCCGTCAGCCACCATCGGATCTTGTCGCTCTTGGCGTACCGCGACTGATAGCAGTTGACCCGCGGCGCATACTTCAAATACTGCTTGAGCGGCTCTCCCCACAGCGGGAACATCAGCCCGACCCCATCCTCCGGCTCGAAGTCCGCCACCCCTCGCAGGTAGGGAACCGGCTGCTGCTGGGCCCAGTAGTCTTCGTTGTCCACGGTGTGCCCGCCACAGGTGGAGGAGTAAAGGGTGTCTGCCAGCCGGCCCTGGTAGGCCAACACTTCCCCCCTGGTCTCGGACACCGCCTGGTCAGTCCGCGGGTCCTCGCTGGTGGCGCCGCCGTACACCTGGCAGTGCGGGGTGGCGCAGAGGTCGAAGCCATTCGCATCATGTCTGCGCCCCTTGATCAGCGCCTGCCCGCGGGCGGCGACGGCCTGGGCCTTTAGCGCCTCCAGGGAATAGCTCGCCGGCATCTCCGATGGCACCACACCCCGGAGGTAGGTCTCGATGTCAACGATGTTGATGACGTTGAGCCTGCCCGCGCCATCGGCTCGGATCTCGATGACACCGCGGTACTCGCGGTTGG
>Ga0315277_10001397_pt1 | contig 35277 bp, 25 predicted proteins | sample YL17G05_15_MG_FD_203695 | JGI IMG/M metagenome (GOLD analysis project Ga0315277, IMG submission 203695) | Sediment microbial communities from Yellowstone Lake, YNP, Wyoming, USA - YL17G05_15 | ecosystem: Environmental > Aquatic > Freshwater > Lake > Sediment | place: USA: Wyoming | collected...
AGGAAGCTCGGCACCCGGGTCGTCGACTTGCACCCCATGACCCTGATGCAGAATGCGCGAACCTCTGGTGGCGGCGCCGTCCAGGATGTGCCCCATCAGGCCGTTACGGTGGGGCCGGTCGAGACGTGGAAAGCCGAGAAGGTTTCAATCTGGCACCCGGGACATCACGATAACCCGTTCGGCATGCGCTTGACGACCTTGATGATATCCAAGCGGATTCCGGATTCGTCGGTGCCCATGTCGTTGCTATCGGATCACCCCAACGTCCAGTTCAACTTCTTCCAGCCCGCACTTGGCACCTGCAAGGTGGAGATGCATTGACATGGCCTTCCGAGTATTCGCTATTGCCGCGCATGCGGACGACATCGAGTTCAACATGGCGGGCACCCTCATCCTGCTGAGGAGAGCGGGTTGTGAAGTCCACTACATGAACATCGCGAATGGTTCGTGCGGTTCGGCCGAGCACGACGCGGAAACCATTGCGGCCTTGCGGCTCCAGGAAGCGAAGAACGCCGCCGGACGGATCGGGGCGGTGTTCCATCCGCCTCTGGTCCCCGACATCGAAATCTTCTATGAAAAAGGGCTTCTAGCCAGAGTGGGGTCCATCATGCGAATGGTGGTGCCGGACATCCTCCTCGTCCCCTCACCCCAGGACTACATGGAAGATCACATGATTGCCTGTCGCCTTGCGGTTACCGCTGCGTTCTGCCGGGGCATGCGGAACTTCCCGGTGGATCCTCCCAGGGCACCGGTTGAGGGTGATGTCGCCGTGTATCATGCCCAACCACACGGCAACAGAGATCCCTTGAACCATCTAGTCCGGCCCGATTTCTTCACCGATATCGGCTCCTCCATTGAGGAAAAGGCCAGCATGCTTGCCGAGCACAAGAGTCAGAAGGAGTGGCTAGACCATAGTCAGGGGGTAAACGCCTATCTGAACACGATGAGGAACTTTGCCGGCGAGATGGGGGCGTTGGCGACACGATGCGAGTTTGCCGAGGGCTGGCGCCGGCACAATCCACTCGGACTCTGTGCCGCCGCCGCAGATCCTCTCGTGGACCTCCTTCGAGAGTTTGTCCTGGGGCAGGTCGAACCAGACGCTTCAGCGGACGCGGACAACCCGCGCCGCTGAGCTTCATTGTTAGGGCTTGTCAGGTGACCGGCACCCACGATGGTGTGCAGCAAGGTGACGGTCACCGTCTATGCTTGGAATCCCTGATGTTCCGTCCGCGTGATAATCTCGTCCTGCAACGACTTCCCCAGATCACAGAAGTAGTCACTGTAGCCAGCCACACGAACGATCAGGTCCCGATACTGATCGGGGTGCGCCTGGGCATCGCGCAGCGTCTGCGCATTCACGACGTTGAACTGAATATGGTGCCCCCCCAGCGTGAAGTACGACCGCACCAAATCCGAGAGGTTCTCAATCCCCTTCTCGTTCTCCAAGAGCTGCGGTGTAAACTTCTGGTTGAGTAACGTTCCTCCCGTCCGAACATGATCCATCTTTCCCGCTGACTTCAGCACTGCAGTCGGACCTTTCCGATCAGCTCCCTGCACGGGTGATATTCCTTCCGAAAGTGGCATGCCGGCCTTCCGACCGTCGGGGGTCGCGCCGGTCACGGAGCCAAAGTACACATGGCAGGTCGTGGGAAGAAGATTGATTCGGTAGACTCCGCCCTTGGTGTTCTTCCGGCCATTCACAAGTTCATAAAATGCCTCGAAAACCCATTGCATTAAGCTGTCGGCATAGTCATCGTCGTTCCCATATTTCGGACTCTTGTTCACCAGGAGCAGCCGTGTTTTCTCATCCCCTTCGAAATCGACGGAGAGAACGCGCATGAACTCGGCCATCGCGAATGTCTTGTTCTCAAACACGTGATGTTTGATCGATGCCAAACTATCGGTGATCGTACCGATCCCCACTCCCTGGATGTAGTTGGTGTTGTAGCGGGCCCCGCCGTCGTTGTAGTCCTTTCCCTTCTTGATGCAATCGTCGATCAGCACTGACAGGAATGGAACGGGCATGTGCTCGGCGTACAATCGTTCAATGACGTTATTGCCTTTCAGCTTGATCTCGATGAAATGCTTCAACTGGCGCTTGTAGGCCTCCAGCAACTGGTCGAACGAGGCAAATGAAGCAGGATCACCTGACTCGATTCCGATCTTCTTGCCTGTGCGGGGATCGATTCCGTTTCCAAGTGTGATCTCGAAGACCTTGGGAAGATTGAAATATCCAGTGAGGATATAGCTTTCCTTGCCAAACGCTCCTGTCTCAACGCAACCGCTAGCACCTCCAGAGCGGGCATCTTCAACACTTTTTCCCTGGCGCAGGAGTTCCTCGACAATTTCATCCGCATTGAAGACTGACGGCTGGCCTCTCCCCGTCCTGATCACTCTGCACGCATGCTTAAGAAACTCATCCGGATTCTTCCTGCTGAGTTGAATATTCGAGCTCGGCTGCACAAGCCGCATCTCATCGATCACATCGAGGATCAGGTGCGTCAACTCGTTGACGCCGTCGCTCCCTTCAGGTCTCAAGCCGCCAGTGTTGATGTTCGCGAAATCCGTGTAGGTCGAGCTTTCGGCAGCCGTTACTCCGACCTTTGGCGGCGCAGGCTGGTTGTTGAACTTGATCCAGAAGCATTCGAGCAGCTCGCGCGCTTTCTCTTCATCGAGCGAGCCATCAGCCAGTCCATTTTTGTAGAACGGATACAGATGCTGGTCCAGCCGTCCTGGATTGAACGCATCCCACGGATTCAATTCGGTCACAACACCGAGGTGGACAAACCAATAGTATTGCAGCGCTTCCCAGAAGGTTGTAGGAGTATGAGCCGGGACGTGCCGGCACGTAAGTGCGATCGATTCTAGTTCTGCCTGGCGGGCAGGATCGCGTTCCATCCCCGCGAGATCTTGCGCCTTCTCGGCATAGCGTTGCGCCAGGGTCAGCGCACCGTCGATCGCTATGCTCATCGACGTGAGTTCTTCTTTCTTGCTGTGCGCTTCGGGATCGTTGAGCTCATCGAGCGAGCCAAGGCTTTCCCTGATCTCGCGCTTGAAGTCCAGAAGACCCTTGCGATAGATCTTGTCGTCGAGCACGGTATGACCGGGAGCCCGCTGCTCCATGAACTCGGTGAAAACTCCTGCAGCGTAGGCGGCCTTCCACTCGTCCGACATCTCCTCAAAAATCTTCTCTCGAATGGTCTTTCCTTCCCAGAACGGAATGATAGACTCGCTGTACTCCTTTCTCGCGGAATCTTCAACCCGGAACCAAACCTTTTCGCGGCTGTTCAGGATGTCCAGATCCTCAATGCTGTGGCAGCATAGTTCAGGAAACGTATAAGTAGCTTTCGGAGCAGGACCGCGTTCGCCGACGATCAGTTCTCCATCGTTTATGCAGATTTCCTTCTGCTCCATAATGCGCCGGAATGTCAGGGCTCTTCGCATCGGAGCAGAGAGAAACTGCGCCTCTTTATAGAACTCAGTCACAATGCGCGCACGTTCCGTGGATACACAGGGCACGGCGTTCACGCTCTGTTCGCGAAGTTTCTTAACTCGCTCGGTCATTCTTTAACCTCCAATGGACACATCGGGAACATACTGACGAAGTGCTTTCACATACAGGCTGAGATCGTCTGCTGACGGCGGCACCGTGCTCTCCATTTCATACTCTTTTCCTAATCGCACATATTTCTCCGTGCCTGTAGGGTGATATGGCAGGAGATGAATCTCCCGGACATTTCCCAGCTCAGCCACGAACGCCCCGATGCCCCTCACATTGTCATACGTATCGTTGAAACCCGGGATGACCGGGATTCGCACAACGACCTGTTTCTTCAATTCCGAGAGTCGACGAAGATTGTTGAGAATCTGGACGTTTGAGGCACCAGTAAACTCCTTGTGCCTTTCGTCGTCAAGCGTCTTCAGGTCAAACAGGAACAGATCGACATGAGCACTCACTTTTTCAATTATGGCAGAAGTCGTCACGCCCGCGGTGTCGACGACGGTGTGGATATTCTTGCGTTTACAGGCCACAAGAAGGGAAACGAGGAAATCATGTTGCAGCAAAGGTTCGCCGCCTGAGAAGGACGCTCCGCCGCCCGATTGATCGTAGAAAACGATATCCTTCTCGATTTCAGCAATAACTTCTTCCGTGGTCATTTCTTTTCCCGCAAGGCCGCGGGCCTCCGCGCTGCAAATTTCGACACACTCGCCGCAATCGATACAGACATCTCGCAGGGTCTCGAACCCGCCATCCACGTGTTGAACAGCGTGGTTCTTGCAGAATGCATAGCAATCACCGCAACGGATACAGCGGTCCTTCCGAAGAATGAGCTCCGGCTCCGCAGAAATGGACTCCGGGTTGTGGCACCATTTACAGCGGAGCGGGCATCCTTTCAGGAACACCGTGGTCCGGATTCCCGGTCCGTCGTGAACAGAAAACCGCTGAATATTGAATACCAGTCCCTTCATCGCATACAATAGCCGGATACTGAATAGTTATTCCAAGGTACTCCGATTGCGCACGAGAATCAATTCTGGCATCAGGCGAAATCGCATCCAGATCATGTTCGAGACATCCGGGAAAGTGATTCCGCTGAAGACGAACCTGCTGTTCGGGAGAAGGGAGTCGGGATCAAAAGTGATGCGTGAGTTTTTGAATCGAACATCTTGTTCATGAAGTAGATTTCGTATAGATTAACGCACCGATGATGTCGGCAGTCTTTCTACGCTTCGACTCCGACAACCATACACGATAATACTTCAAGGAGCTTGTTATGGCTCTGCCAAAATACGCGTTCTTCCAGAACAAGATTGTGCCGTATTCTGAAGCAAAGGTTGGGATACTCACCCACGGTCTCAACTACGGGACAGGCATCTTCGGCGGTATCAGGGGTTACTGGAACGACGAGGAAAAACAACTGTTCATCTTCAGACCGATTGATCATTTCCAGCGTTTTCTTGAATCAACACGGTTGCTGCGCATGGAGTTTTCTTACACACGCGAGGAAGTCGTTCAGAAGCTGATCGAGTTGATCCAGAAAGAAGATCTTCATGAGGATTGTTATGTCCGACCGCTGGCATTTTATGCCGATGAGATCATCGGCGTGCGGCTTCATAATGTAACACCGATGCTGACAATTTCCGTGCTCCCCTTTGGCCGTTATCTCGAGAAGGAAGAAGGAGCCCACGTGACGATCTCCTCGTGGAGAAGAATTGACGACAACGTGATTCCCGCTCGCGGGAAGATCACAGGCGGGTACGTGAATTCGGCGCTGGCGAAAACCGACGCAAACCTGTCGGGCTTTGATGAGGCGATATTGCTCAACCAAGACGGTCACATCTCCGAAGGTTCGGCAGAAAACGTCTTCATCATGCGAAAGGGGAAGATCGTCACTCCCCCCGTCACTGACAACATTCTGGAAGGGATCACCCGCAACTCGATGATAACGCTGTTGAGAGATGAATTAGGGATGGAGGTCGTTGAGCGCTCGATCGACAGAACAGAGGTCTATCTTGCCGAAGAGGCATTTCTCGTCGCGACGGGAGCACAAATCGTGGCAATCACGAGGGTTGATCATCGTAAGCTGGGAAGCGGATTGATGGGGCCGGTGACACAGAAACTGCGCGATCTGTACTTCGACGTCGTTCGGGGCCGGGTGCCGAAATACAGACAATGGTGCTACCCCGTGTACGGGAAGTGATTCTGGTGGTGCGAGACCTGACAGGTTTCTGAAACCTGTCAGGTCTACACGCGTCTTACTTCCCTCAGCGCTTCAAACATCGCCACCACATTCTTCACCGGCACATTCCCCTGGATGTTGTGCACGGTGTTGAAGACAAAGCCACCGTCTTTCCCAAAAATCTCACAACGTTTCTTCACTTCTTCCTTCACCTGTCCAGGAGCGCCGAACATCAGCGTCTTCTGCGTGTCCACGCCGCCACCCCAGAACACGATTTCCGAGCCAAACTCCTTCTTGAGCTGCATGGGATCCATCCCCGCCGCCGAGCACTGGACGGGATTGAGAATGTCAAAGCCGGATTCAACGAATGACGGGATCAGGGAGATCACCGATCCACAAGAGTGCTTGAAAGTCTTCCAGGTTGTGTGGGTGTGAATCCAATCGTTGACACGCCTGTAGTACGGATGATAAAGAGATTTGTAGGTATCGACAGAGCAAAAGGTCGACCACTGTGTCCCGAAATCCGTTCCGCAGATGAAAACTGCATTTACACTCTCACCAACGCGCTTGTGAATCTTCATCAGATTCTCGATGGCAACCGTGCATTGCTTCTCGAATACCTCGTGGATGTAGGGCTGCCGCGTGAGCGTTGAAACGTACCACTCTTCGATATCCCGTATCCCTTTGGGATGTTTGAGAAACGGCGCCGGGACAAGCGCTATGTCACCGAACGCCATCCCGCCAAACGTCGCCATCACCGCCCTTCCCGTTTTCGCTTTGGCTTTCACCTGCGCTTCGAAGTAATCGAGGTCCGCATCAGAGATCGGCGTAAACTCCTCCTGGTTGTCCTTCGGATCGAGCACTTCTTCGACGATGGGATCCTGGCGAATGATGGAGTCAAAGAAGAATCCATTCTTCGGCATTCTTCCCGAGGGGGGTGCGGACAGGTCGCCCTTGGGATAAATGAGCGTGTCGCCATTCGACTCTTTGGTGATTTTGAAATTCTCCGGCACAAGGACTTCAAGACCGTCATCCATTCGCCACGGTTTCCAGTTCTCATTCCTGAACCCAAACATTGTCTCCGGTGGAACGACCCCCTCGAGATCGATGCCGAGCACCTCCTTGAGATCCTCGTCCATGGTACCGAGCATCTGGTATGGTTCATGCGCCTTCACGAGCCTCTTCTCGAGCCCGTAGTGTTCTCGCAAGGCAGCGATGATCCGAACATGGACACCGGTGACAGCCGTGCTGCCGAAGTCGATGGGGATGGCATCGGGCTGCTGATGCCGGAGAGCCGCAAGTACCCGTTCTTTGCTGTTCACGAGTTTTGCCTTTCGTTGGAAAGCATCCATAGCAGTATCATCGTAGCCGCAGACTTCAGTCTGCGGCTACGCCACCTGCTCCCGTGAAAGGATATTCGGACCATTGTGTCACGAGCCCCTTTCGGACAGGGTTTTCGATAATGTATCCGATTTGGTTTTGAACTTCACAATCGTTTCTGCAGATGCGATCGTAGAAATCCTTCTGCCAACGGGCGCCCACGCTGTTCTGAGAAAAAAAATACCCCGTCCGTTGCTTGAATCTTCTCATCAACCTCAAAACGTCAGATCCATCTTCCCTGCCACGTAACAAAAGGTGGCAATGATCAGGCATGAAAACAAACGCGAGAATGTCGCAGTGCTCGTTGGCCGCTTCCTGCAGAAGGATTTCGATACACTTCTTGACAAGGCTTGCATCGACAAACAGCGGTAATCGGTGCCTTACGCATGCTGTGAATGCTACATCCACCTTGCCTCGATACGATCCGGGAGGAAGCCGGTGTTTTTTTTTCTCGAATGAACATCGCAGGTCTCAATCTGAAGATTGAGCCTACGGATGATTTTGCGTCGATGCAAAATGTTTCAATGTGCGATTCCGCGACAGCATGTTTTGTCCATGGTTCGGGATCTCTACCTTTGTATCCCAGAGATCTTGACGACCCAGGCATCCTCGCAAGGGGGCTTTTGCTGCAAGGCCTCAGGAATCTCAACAATGATACCATCCCCTTCAGCTTTCCATTTCAGCTCACCGTTTACTCCCGGCATTGTCACCTTTGCGCCTGCGGCGGGCTGGAGCTTCATGAGACGGAACGATTTCGGCGGCTTCTGTTCATTCTCGCCGGGGAGATAGATTGCGTAGACCGCGCCGTCCCACTTTTTCTGCGTGAGGCATACACTTCCCTCTTTATATGGAGCGATAGCCCGAGTTTCATAAATCGCCTCGCTATTCACTTTCATCCACGCAGCTACACCCTTCAGCCGATCGTAGGCATCCGGAGCCCACTCTCCTTTCGGAGAGGGGCCGATATTGAGCAACAGGTTGCCACCTTTCGCAACAACATCGACGAGGAGATGGATAATCTGACGAACCGTTTTGTACCGATCGGTCTTGACATACGACCAGCTCGTTGCCATCGGGATACAAGATTCCCAGGGAACACGGAGAGCTTTTTCAGGCACCTTGTTCTCCGGAGTCAAGTAATTCTCGTACGGTCCGTTAACCCAGCGATCAACGACGAGCAATCCCGGCTGATGCTGCCTGGCCATCCTCGCAATCCGGGCCATATCGATATCCTGATTGCAGTCCCTCTTCCTTCCCCACGACTCGAATTCCTTCGGCATGTTCTGCAGAGGCCTGACCCACGCGCCGTCGAGCCATAGAATATCAACCGAGCCGTATTTCGTCATGATCTCTTCGATCTGTTGATAGGTGTATTCTTTGAATCGGTTCCATCGCTCGGGGTAACGAGCTGGGTCATAGTTCACGTGGCGGTCAGGGGTGGGGAAATACGGCCACCAATAATCTGGCGAGTGCCAGTCGGGTTTGGAAAAATACGCCCCGATCATCATCCCTTTCTTTCGAAACGCGTCGAAGATCCCCTTTGCGACATTCGCGCGGGGATCGCCGCCAAAAGACTCTTTCGATGTGATCTTGTAGTCGGTGGTTTTCGTATCGAACATGCAGAAGCCGTCGTGGTGTTTCATTGTAAAGATGACATAGCGCATCCCTGCATCGCTTGCCGCTTCGGCCCATTTCGCGGGATCGAACTTCACAGGGTTGAAGGTGTTCTTCAGTTCCTCGTAGGCCCTCTTGTATTTGTCATACTCGTCAGCAAACGGCCCCTTGCGCTCGCACCACCCTTCGTCCTCAGCGCACAGCGACCACGACTCGACAATCCCCCATTGGCTGTACGTCCCCCACGTCATCAACAGGCCGAACTTGTAATCCTGCCATTTCGACAATTTCGCCAAGACGAGGGGATCCTTTTCTGGGACGTAGTTTTCCTCTCTTTCCTGAGCAAAAAGCGGAATCGACATCGTCAGAATCAACGCAAGTCCGAGCATTCGCATCTTCATCTCGAAACCTCCTTTGCCGGCAACCATACGGTCTTGCGGATTGTCCTTTCGCATTTCTCGTTTACTTTGTACGTTGGGATGCACCGACCGATCCCGCACTTCGACCGCACGCCGATTCAGAGAGCAACAGAACTCGTCGAGGCGCAAGGTACTCAATACTCGAGAAAATCCAAAGGCCTCCCAGGTATGTCGGCCCATCTTGCCCGTTGTTTTTTCGGTTTCACCACTCTCCCGGTCGCAAACGCTGTTTCACATTCGCGAACCCTCGCCGGCAAACAAAGAATCATCTAAAGGAACCGTCCCATGAAGCCACTCAGCCGTATCTCCGAGTTTGTCGCTTGCCTCTTGCTCATTCTCTGGACAAGCCAGGCGGCCTTCACGCGGCAGAAATCTTACAGCGTTAAATCTCCCGATGCAAGAACGGAACTCCGGATTGGCCTGGAGGGCCGACTTTCCATCTCGGTCTTCCACAACGGAGCGGAGGTTGTGTCAAGCTCTCCGATATCCATAGGGCTCGAGCAGGGCCAAACACTTGGCCTGAAACCGGTTGTGCAAAGCACGACGCCCCGGTCTGTCAAGACTTCCATCGAGCCGCCGGTTGCTGAGAAACGGAAAATCATCCCCGACGTCTACAACGAAGTCACGATCCAATTCAAGGGTGAGTATGGACTGAAGGTCAGGGTGTACGACGACGGCGTGGCGTACCGATTCACAACAGCGTTTCCCGGAGAGTTGACGGTCAAGCATGAAGAACTTCGCATTAACCTGTCTCCCGGAGACTCAGTGTGGTTTCCGGAGGAGACGAGCTTTCTGTCACATTCGGAGCGGCAATACAAGCTCCTTGCCGTGAGCGAGATCGCCGACACACAGATGTGTTGTATCCCTGCGGTCTTTGTGAAACCGAATGGACTCAAGATCGCTTTTTCGGAGTCAGACCTTCTCGATTACGCAGGGCTCTATCTGCGCGGCGAAGGAGGAGGCAAACCGAGTCTCGTGTCAAAATTCCCTCCCTACCCTCTTGAAGAGCATTTGGTCGGCGACCGCACTATGAAAGTCACGAAGAGCGGAGAGTACATCGCCAGGACGGTTGGAAAACGCGAATTCCCTTGGCGCGTCTTCGCGATTGCGGAAAAAGATGGAGATATAATCGAGAACGACATCATTTACCGCCTTGGGAGTCCGAGCAAACTCAAAGAGACTTCGTGGATCAGGCCGGGGAAAGTCGCTTGGGATTGGTGGAATGCGAACAATCTCTACGGAGTCGGATTCAAGTCAGGGATCAACACAGAGACATACAAACACTACATCGGTTTTGCTTCGCGACAGAAGATTGAGTACGTGATCTTTGACGAAGGTTGGTCGAAGCCTTCCGACCTCTTCGAAATCAATCCCCAAATGAACGTGGATGAACTCTTTTCCTATGCCAGAGAAAAGGACGTCGGCATTGTGCTCTGGGTGACGTCGAAAGCGCTCGATGACCGGATGGTCGAAGCACTCGACCGCTTCGAGAAATGGGGCGCGAAAGGAATCAAAGTCGATTTCATGCAGCGAGACGATCAGAAGATGGTGAATTTCTATGAGAAGACTGCCATCGAGGCCGCAAAGAGACATCTTCTCGTCGACTTTCACGGTTCCTACAAACCGACGGGATTGAGCCGAACCTACCCGAACGTCGTGACCCGAGAAGGTGTGCAGGGCCTTGAGCACAGCAAGTGGTCTTCCAATGTCACGCCTCAGCACGACGTGACGCTCCCGTTCACCCGCATGTTCGCCGGAGCCATGGATTTTACACCAGGAGCGATGCGAAACGCTACTAAGGACAACTTCCGTCCAGTATTCACGGAGCCGATGAGCCAGGGGACACGCTGCCATCAGCTGGCGATGTATGTGGTTTATGAAAGTCCCCTTCAAATGCTCTGCGACAGTCCGTCGCAGTACGATCGTGAGCCGGCCATCATGGAATTCCTTTCACCCGTTCCAACGACGTGGGACAAAACGAAGGTCCTCAATGCCAGCATTGGCAACTATGTGACGGTGGCGCGCATGAAGGGTTCGGATTGGTACATTGGCTCGATGACCAACTGGACTCCCCGCGATTTTGATCTCAAGCTCGATTTCCTGGAACAAGGGAGATTTGAGATGACCGAATACGCAGACGGCATCAACGCGGACAAGCACGCGAGTGATTACCGGAAGTCATCCCGAGAAGTGAAGGCCTCAGATGTCATCACTATCCATCTTGCGCCGGGAGGTGGTTGGGTTGCGCGAATCACGAAAATCAGCCAGTAGATTGAAGGCAGAAAACACATGACGCTTACGCCTCAGGACGACAAAGGCAGTTCGCACTACGTTGCACTTGTGACCATCGTCGCAGCCCTCGGTGGCCTGCTGTTCGGTTATGATACAGCCGTTATCGCGGGCGCAATTGGATTTCTCCAAACGCACTTCAATCTCGATGCCACGATGAAAGGCTGGGCGGCGTCGAGCGCGCTCCTTGGATGTGTCGTGGGCGTGTCGTTTGCAGGCATCGTCGCAGACCGGGCTGGAAGAAAAAAAGCCCTCCTGTTGTCGGCTGTTCTGTTGCTTGTATCGGCGATCGGCACAGCCATTCCGGACCGGTTCTGGGTCTTTGTCGTCTATCGAATGATTGGCGGAGTCGGCGTCGGAATTGCATCGATGGCCTCACCAATGTACATCGCCGAAATCACGCCGGCTCGAATCCGCGGTCGGATGGTGTCGGTGAACCAGTTTGCAATCGTCACCGGCATGCTTGTCATTTACTTTGTGAACTACTTCGTTGCACTCCAGGGGGACGAACCATGGAATGTTGCTTCAGGCTGGCGCTGGATGTTCGGATCCGAGGCGCTTCCTGCAACGATCTTTCTCCTTCTGCTCTTCATTGTTCCCGAGAGTCCCCGGTGGCTCGTGGAAAAAGGGATGAAGGAGAAGGCTCGTGCTGTTTTGGCAAAAGTCGGAGGATCGGGTTTTGCTGATGCGGAAGTGCAGTCGATCGAGGCGACACTCAAGCAGGAAATCGAGACCTTTAGTCAGTTGTTCCGAGGCGGCTGGCGGAAAGTCATGATCCTGGGTGTTGTGCTTGCGGTTCTTCAGCAAGTAACCGGCATCAATGTCTTTCTCTACTACGCGCCAGAGATCTTCAAACAGCTTGGATCGGGATCAGACGCCGCGCTTCTGCAGACGATTGTTGTTGGTGCGGTGAACCTGTCGTTTACGATCGTGGCCATCTGGACAGTCGATCGCTGGGGTCGCAAGCCGTTGATGATTGTTGGATCGATTGGCATGGGAATTGCTCTTGTCGCCATGGGAATTGCGGCACAAATTGGAGTTGTGTCTCTCTGGGTTCTGCTTTTCATTCTCGCGTACATCGCGTGTTTTGCGCTCTCGGTCGGACCTGTGACGTGGGTATTGCTGTCGGAGATCTATCCAACGCGCATCCGCGGCCGAGCCCTCTCCGTTGCCACCTTCTGCCTCTGGACCGCGAATTTCATCGTCTCGCAGACATTTCCAATGTTGGATGAGAATCCGTCGCTTGTCGCTCAGTTCAATCACGGATTTCCGTTTTACGTGTACGCGTTGTTCTGCCTTGTTCTCGTGCTGACTGTCTGGAAAGCCGTTCCGGAAACAAAGGGGCACTCGCTGGAGGAAATCGAGGGATTCTGGAAGATAGGCGAGAAAGTTTCGGCCTGAGGAGATCTCAACGATTAGAGGATGTAGAGTTCCAATGACGATTTAGGGACCTGCAGTCTCCCTTCCCTGTCTCGGCGGTTTCGTCACCCTGAGCGCCTGCCCAAAAATGCTGTTCGTGAACTCTGCTCACGAACCTCCTGGCCGCATACCCACCCTCGAACTGCAAATCGATTGCCGCTTGAACAGATTGCGAAAGACGGGAGGATTGTCCATTCTGCATTCGCACAAACAAGAATTCGCCTCCTGTGGGTCAGGAGCAGAGCTCCTGACGAGCGATGATTGCATCTTCTGACGAGCAGGCGTCACTTTTCTTTTCTCTTGCTGATCGTGAGTTCTACTCACGAATCCTGGTATCCCGACGCGACAAAGAGCGCCCCTCCACTGGACGGTCACGCTTCGTCGTGACCGCCTCACCAAGGGGACGCGACTAGGTTCATCCATCAATTGTTTGACGCTTCCTCAAGCCACCAGCAGAAACCCAAAAGCAAACGAATACTCAGTGAATCCTAGCCATGCCAATAGTCATGGACGGAACAGGAAGACACCGATCCACCTTCCAGTACAAGAACGGGCCAATACGCCAATAATCGTCTTCGTGACGGTCTGCACAGACAAGCGTAAGGCGGTTCTTTGTCGGCCTGACGTCCATGACCTCATCTTGAAGGCATGGAGACGCGCTGATAAATGGCACGTCGGTCGGTACGTTCTGATGCCTGACCATATCCACCTCTGCTGTGCGCCCGCGACGATTGATTTCCCGTCCCTGGTGACATGGGTCAAGTATTGGAAATCTATCTGTTCCCTCAAGTGGCCAGACAGAGATGAGCAACCTATCTGGAAGAAATCCTTCTGGGACACTCAGTTGCGAAAGGGCGAGAACTACGAGCAGAAGCTAGAGTATATGCTTCAGAATCCCGTCAGGCAAGGGCTTGTGGGGGAACCTGAAGAATGGGCCTACCAAGGAGAATTGTTCAAGCTTGATTGGTATGGATAAGACAGTCGGGACGTGACGAAGCACGTCCTTCCATCGTGAGCTCTGCTCACGAACCTATTGGGAGAACTTGCCTCCAGTGCGTCAGGAGCAGAGCTCCCGATGAGCGGGAGGGAAAATGATTGAACGCGGTGAATATCGAATGTCGATTGAAGAATGTAGAATTCTGAAGTCAGTTACTTCCCCACCGTCTCCCATCCGCGTTTTGACAGGTTCCGATAAATCATCCAGAACGAAATTGCCGCGATCAGAAGAAACGCAGAGCCAAGCAGCATCTCGCCGAAAATCAGCTTGCCGAATCCAAAAAGGGCCATATAGATCAGCACGCAACCGAAGAGCCAGTTCGAGAGATTGAAAAGCCCGTCCTTCTGAGGAAGAACGTCCGGGACTTTTGTCGGTATGGGTCCCCACATCGCGGCAGATGGTCTTACTTTTCGATAGAAGGGGATCAAGATTTCATCCGGCTCGGGCTTGGTGAGATAGGTGACGGTGAGCCAAACGACCGTTGTAATACCAGCTGTTATGAGCACGATGTAAGCAAAATCGTACGCATTGTCGCTGCTCATCTTGAGACCAAACTCCAGCGTCAGCGAGACCACGAACGCAGTCAGCATGGCTGCCACCTCGCTCCATGCGTTTATCCGCCACCAGAACCAGCGAAGGATATACACCATCCCTGTCCCCGCTCCAAGCGCCATAAGGAATTTCCACGCCAGCGCGATCGACTCCATGTAGAACGACACTATTGCCGAGCAGATCATCAGGAAAACGGTCGTCAACTGTGAAGCACGGACGTAGTGCTTGTCAGATTCGCTTTTCTTGAGAAAGCGACGATAAAGATCGTTTACGAGATAGGACGCCCCCCAGTTGAGCTGCGTGCCGATCGTCGACATGTACGCGGCAGCGAAGGCAGCAATCATCAGTCCACGCAGTGAGATAGGGAGGTGAAGCATCATGATCCTGATGTACCCTGACTCTGGATCCTGCGCAAAGGCGGGATCGTTTTGGAATTGCACCATGGCGACGAGAGCTACGAGGATCCACGGCCAGGGCCGGATCGCATAGTGTGCGATGTTAAACCAAAACGTAGCCAGTATTGAGTGTTTCTCGTTCTTCGCTGAAAAAATCCTCTGGGCGACATATCCTCCCCCACCCGGCTCGGCGCCAGGATACCACGTCGCCCACCAATTCACGGCAATGTAAACAAAGAAGGTGATCATCGGCATCCAGAGAGAGTTGAGGTCTGGTGTAAACGACATCACCGATCCGGTCGACCCTGTACCGGCATTCCGCGCCTGGTCGATCTGAACCAGGCCTGCCTTCAAGCCCGACATCCCGCCGACGGCTTCGACGGCGAACACCGCTAGTGCGATGACCATCCCCATTTTGAGCACGAACTGAAAAAGGTCCATGACGAGCACGCCCCAAAGACCGGAGAGCGTGGAAATTGAAGCCGTCAGAACCATGATCGCGATCAGAATTAGCGTTGCATAGATCTTGTCGACCCCAAGGATCAATGTCAGGATCTTGATCATCGCAAGATTGACCCACCCCATGATGATCAGATTGATCGGGAGTCCAAGATACAATGCTCTGAATCCCCGCAGAAAGGCCGCGGGTTTGCCCGAATACCGGATCTCCGCAAACTCGACATCGGTGAGTATCCCCGCCCTGCGCCACAGCTTGGCATAGAAGAAGACCGTCAGCATCCCGCTGAAGACCATACTCCACCAGATCCAGTTACCGGCGATTCCATTACGGGCAACCAACCCAGTTACCGCCAGAGGTGTGTCGGCAGCAAACGTGGTCGCCACCATCGAAGTCCCGGCCAACCACCAGGAGACATTTCTGCCGGAAATAAAGTAATCATCGACACTGCCGGTCGCCTTCTTGCGATAGTAGAAGCCGATGGCCAGGTTGAAAGCGAAATACGCGAAGATGATGATCCAGTCGAGCAGAGTGAGTTGCATAGAGGACCCTTAGAATTGAGTCATTGAGCCATTGAGTTATCGAATCATTTTGCGTAGAACAATATGGGGATCGAACAAGCGGAGAATTGAGTCATCGGGAGATCGGGAGATCTGGTCATTGGGGGATTGATCCATTCATTCATTGTTTCAACAGCACTTCGATCTGGTCCGTCAACTCATTCACCAACTCATCTCCATCGTTGAAGCCGACACTCTTGAACTGGATATTCCCCTTTTTGTCAATCACGAATCTTGTCGGTATCCCTTCAACTGCATATTGCTCCGCAACTTTCGATTCCTCGTCGAAAACGACCTGGAAGGCGTACTTTCCTTCCTCCATAAATTTTCTGACTAGGGAATCACGCGCCGCTCCGGCAACTGACTCAGAAGTATTCATCGCCAGGAATGCCACAGTGCGATAATCCCTGTACCTCTCCGCAACTTTCTGGAGATGAGGGAACGAAGCCCTGCAGGGACTGCACCATGCCGCCCAGAAATCAAGCACAACGACTTTTCCCCGAAAATCCGAGAGCTTCATCGCTCCACCGTTCAGATCTTTCACTGTGAATTCAGGCGCCGGCTTGTTCAAGCCGCTCTTCAGCAATTGCGCTTCTGCCTCAGCTTTGGCCGCCTGGACCGTTTTGTCGTACCCGGCAAGTGAACCATGAACCTTCGTGTAGGCAGTTTTCAATTGCCCAATCATCGCGTGATTTGTCTTCCCTTTCCGGATGCAGGCCATTCCGAGATCGACAGCTTTCTTATGCTCCGAGGTCGCCACGTACGCGTCGAGGAGATTTGCATTGACGGCAAGATCATCGCCTTTCGACAGCTCGTGTGCTTCTTCAAGAGGGAGAACCGCCTCAGCGGGCTTCTTGAGTTTCAGCAACCCCGAGGCGCGAATATTCAGCAACGATGTCAGGATGCTTGACCGCGATTGCTTCCATTCGGCGAGCGACGATGATGGCGGCTTGGCCGATTCGTCCTGTTTCCGAACGATGCCGATTCCGGTCTCCGCCCATTCGACAGTTTTCTCAAGCTCGACGCCCTTTTCTACCAAGGGAGCTGTTACGCTTTTGTAGAGTGCGACATCAAGCTTCGGAGCTGACGTGAGCAGGGCAAGAGCCTTGTCGTACTTCTCTGCCTGGATGTAAGAGCTCACGAGTTGTCGCTGAATGGACAAGGTCTCTTCGTCCTTCGTCTGGAAATCGGCAAGATATTGCTCCAGAAGCTGGCAGCGTTTCGGCATGTCTCGCTCCCTCGAGATCTCTCTCATTCTGGCAGCAGCTGCGACCTTCCCTTTTGGTTTTTCCGCGATGAGAACACTTCGGAGGGAATCCGCCTTCACCTTGCCGCCCAACTGCTCAAGCCAGACGAGGATCATCGGAAGCGCTTCTTCGTTTTCTCTGAACTGCCTCAGGGCATTGGTCACTTCGCGCCGTACTCTGGCACTACCTGCTTCTGTTGGAGCAGGATTCATCTCCAGATACCAGCTCAGGTTCAGAGCATAGTAGTCATCCGCATAGAGGGAACGTTCCTGAGCAAGTTCCTTCTTGGCCAGCGGAACATCCTTGCTGTGCTTGAATCCCATGTACCCCCCGAAGGCGACCACGGCCGCGCGCCAGTAGTGTCCGCCTTTGAGAGCTTTCCCGTCCGCGCGGAGCACCATCCCATCCCACCCCTGTTCCCGGTTGTCGTCCCTGAGGTCGCCGGAAACGAATTCATAAAGAAGGAATCTCGCCCCGGGCTGCTGCAACCTGAACTCGCACTTCCACCCCGGCCCGGATTTCGTCATGGGGATTTCGATCAACACGGGAAGCGAACCGACCCCTGGCAGTACCAGTGCACGAAGTGTCACTGCTGAAGCACGCTGAATCGTCGCATTCTTCGCCTGAGGGGAATACGCCACCCGGATGATGTCGCCAAGCTTCGGGTTCTGCGGTGAAAACGAGGCAATCTGCCCATACGAAGTCCTTGCCGCGAACAACAGGGCAACAATCATCGTTATCCTAGTGCCACTTCTGAAAAGAAATCTTGTGTTTTTGCACTGAGCCTTCACAAAAAGGCGAAAGTGCTGGTTTCGAATGCCAGTTACGTTCTCGCTAACACAAAAGAACTTATTGGAAACGGCACTGGCTGCACGAAAAGCCACACCCATGTTCTCCTCTCCTTCTGTCAAGATTCATCCGCACGGACGATGCTTCACCCTTCACCATTGAGAGCAAACCTGTGGCGTCCACGCGACGGAGGATCAATGTAACAACATCGGCTCGCGCATTCAAGATGTATTTGGAAAGCCCGGCGCTGGATGGCACCCTGCGATAGACGGACGCTTGTGCTGATTGCCGATCGAGCAAACTCAAGAGAATGAAAAGCGCGAAGCCCGCCGAGAGACACAAGGGCGGGAGCGCTAAGTTACTCTTGAGACGCAGTCGATCTTTTTTTCTTGAAGCGTCCCTGTTTTTGCCATACTATTACTCGTCACATCTCCGACGTCGAATTTCTTGCAGCCGGATAAGAGAAGCTTACCATTCAATGGAGGATTCATGAAAACCAGTGTACGGCTCGCACGTCTGGTTCTGTTCGCCGTGATCATTTCAATCCCGGCGTTGGGTCAGCCTTTTGGCCCGCCGATGCTTGGTCCGACATTCCCGACGGACGACCAGTTAATCAAAAACATCTACCAGGAAGCGATGGATTCATCGCGCCTGCCACTTTTCGCCCACGAATTGCTCGATGTTATCGGTCCACGACTTGTGGGCTCACCGAGCATCATCAAAGCGAACAACTGGCTCGTGTCAAAGTACCAGAGCTGGGGAGTCGAAGCGAAGAATGAGAAGTACGGGGAATGGCGTGGTTGGGACCGCGGCACTTCACACATTGACTTGCTCCAACCCCGCGTCCGGAGCCTGGAAGGGACCATGCTGTCGTGGAGCCCGGCAACGAAAAAGGGAGGTGTCACTTCCGGTCTCGTCATTTTCGCTGACGTCCCTGATTCCGCTGCATTCCTGAAGTGGCTCCCTAATGTCAAAGGGAAGTTCGTCCTCGTCTCGCAGCCTCAGGCGACCGGAAGACCCGACAAAGTCTGGGAGGAATTCGGCACAAAGGAATCTGCGGACAGCATGAAGGCGCTTCGCACGAAGACAACAGAGGACTGGCAGAAACGACTGAGGAAGACCGGTTTGAAGCGCGATACAGTGGCCTTAGTCCTTGAGCAGGCGGGCGCCGTCGGCATTGTTTCGTCGGAGTGGCCAGGCGGATGGGGAACCTTCCGCGTGTTTGGAACCACGAACGAAAAGATACCCGTGGTCGCGCTCAGCCTTGAAGACTACAATCTTCTGTATCGGCTTGTGGAGTATGGAGACAACCCGGTGATTCGAGTTGAAACCGAAGGGAAGTTTCTCGGCGCTGCACCGGCACTGAACACGATCGCGACTATCAAAGGAACAGAAAAGCCCGACGAGTATGTGGTCCTCTCTGCCCATATCGATTCCTGGGAGGGATCATCCGGCGCAACAGACAACGGGACAGGGACTATTCAAATGATGGAGGCACTCAGGGTCCTCAAGAAATTCTATCCGAACCCTAAACGGACGATCATCGTCGGCCACTGGTGCAGCGAGGAAATAGGTTTGAATGGATCGCGGGCATTTGTGAAGGATCACCCGGAAATCGTGGAGAAGATTCAGGCGGTCTTCAATCAGGACGGCGGTACGGGAAGAATTCAGAACCTCAGTGCGGGCGGCTTCCTCAATGCGGGAGAGCACCTCGCGCGGTGGTTGTCAAGGGTGCCTGACAATATCACGCGCGATCTGCGAATTTCTTTACCGGGAACGCCAGGCAGAGGCGGAAGTGACCACGCACCGTTTGTGGCAGCGGGTGCGCCGGCATTCGGACTCGGATCAAATCCCTGGGACTATTCCTCCTACACTTGGCACACCAACCGGGACACCTACGACAAGCTCGTGTTCGACGATCTGAAAAACAATGTCGTCTTGATTGCCACGCTCGTTTATCAGGCGTGTGAAGATCCGACATTTGTGGACCGGGAACGGCGTGCCCTTCCAGTTGATCGGCAAACAGGGCAGCCCGGACGGTGGCCTCAGCGCTCCGATCCGGAACGCGCAGGACAACTGAAGAAGTAAAAGCTGTGACTCGTAGGACCGAGTGTCACTCGGTCCTACCTATCTTGAACAAAGCGCCCGGTATCATCGCCGGGCGCTTTTCTTCGATCGACTCCCGATACTTGACCAGATCAATTATCCCGCCCCAGCGAGATCATTCCACGCAGGAACTTGTAGCCCGCGATGTATTCTCCCGATTCGATCTGGATGCTCCTCGCTCCCACCCTCTTCACTCCCGGGACAGACATAGCATTGTCTGCTTGTGAAGTGCGAAGATATGACAGTTCAAAAACGTACGGGGCAGAAAGCTTGTAGATCGTTGCATCCTTTCTTTTTTCGATTCCCGATTTCGCCTGCTGGCGTATCAGCTTGCGCGCGCTCTCAAAGGGGAGGTGCTTCGCTGCAACCCGCCCGATGGCCTCCTTCACTTGTGCGGTCAGAACCTTCTGACCAAGGATCTCCTTCGTCTGCTCACAGACGGCCTTGTCGCCTGACACCATGACAACTGGGATGTTATAACACCCGGCAACAAGCGCGTTAATCCCCAACTCCGGCATTTCGATCCCGTTGATTTTGATCGAGTAAACGGTTGCACTTGATATGGTGTGGTCGAGGGTCGCATTTGCCGTGCCAGCTTTGGCGTGGTAACCAACAAACAACACGGCATCGAATGATGCGTCAATCCCCTCCATCATGCCCATCGGCTTGGCAGTGCCCGAAATGAGCGATGCGCCTGGATGAAGATCGCCGGCGATAATATTCCTCATGTCGCCATGAGAATCATTCACGACGATCTCCGTGGCCCCTGCGTCGATTGCTCCGAGGACAGCGGCGTTGACGTCGTCAGTCATCCAGCGCCGGGCCATCGCGTATTCTCCACTGGCACTGGTTGTTTGGTCACTGTGGACGACGCCGGTAATCCCTTCCATATCAGCAGAGATGTAGACTTTGAGCTTCTGCGATTCCGCGACGCTGAGGCTTAAGAGCACGGCAGCAAAGAGCGCCAACAAGCGCGTAACATATTTCGAGGTCATGGTTTTTCTCCTTTCACAAGGGTTAGAAAGCACAACCAATCACTTCTTCTGTGAGTCATTCTGCGAAAGCAAGTACACCGCAAACGAAGCCAGCCAGTGCTCCCCTTCGTAGCTACCGCTCGAAATGTGAGCAAGCGCGTCGCTTGCGTGCTGCTCGGCCGATTTCAAGAGTCGCTCCCGCGTTGGATCGCCGGCCGGGAGAGATTCTGCAATACCATTCATGCACCAGGCTCGACTTAAATTGAGGCCATCCAGGTGCACAATCTTCGGATCCGTCCGGTCACTCACCACCGCGGGCTTGAGCAGATTGGCCGCAGAACCTTTCACAAGCCCCGGCATGAACCGCTTGAACCATCGATCAAAACGCTCCTTATTCAGAATTCTGCGCATCAGGTCGGCCTCGATGAGGGCTGGAGAAAAGAAATCCTCTCCCCCCGGTTCCCACGACTCAGGCGCATCACGGTCATCGCCATAGTACGCGAGGCTTCGCCCAACGAGCAGCTTCTCCAGCTGCTTGTCTCGCACAGCACGCGCGTAGTCGAGAGCTAAGGCGATTCCAAGTGCCGTATTCGGGTGGACGCCCGTCCGTATCGGATACGTCTGCTTCGGCAGGAAATCGATGTAGCGGACCACGATCGCCTTCGTGAGCGGCTGGAGGTTTCTTGACCACTGAAGTCCCTGTGTGTCGTTCCAATCGTGAAGCTCCTGCGCGAGCCTGAGGAGCCAGGCCCAGCCGTATGTCCTCTCGAACGATTTCCGGCCCGGCTGATCAAGATACCGGACTTCCACCCTGACATTCTGCGCCGTAAGATTTGCATCGAGGACTGCACGTATTCGAGGCGCCTCCGGGAGGTCAGGGAACATGCGGAGCAAACGGACCAGCATCCAGTGACCATGAACTGAGGAGTGCCAGTCGAAACATCCGTAGAAAGCCGGATGCATTGTCTTCGGAGTGAGTACGTCCTTGTCATCATTCATCACATGATCTGGCTTGTTCGGATACTCACGGGCAACGCATCGCAGCGCTAACTCAGCAAAATGGGATGCGACTGACGGTGTCAGCTTGGGTACTTCTTGCGGTGAGCGAACCTGGCTCCTGCACGGCTGGAGAATACAGACAAGAAGCAGGAGGACGATTGAGGGAACAAAACAACGTCGAGTCATCTAGCACCTCAGAAATCGGATGGCGGTCGTCGGGAAATCTATCGATCCAACGAGTGAAATGCAAGGACAGCCGAGGATGCGCTGCAAGACCCGTCAGGTTCTCGAAACCTGACGGGTCTCCACCTGACGGTTGTCATTTGTCTCCCCTTTTCCTATAATAGTCGCAGAGTGGTTCCCTTCTTAGCGGGTTGCTGCGAGATTCACAGCGGCCTCCATTACGTCCAACGTTCTCCGAACGAGGATTCCATGAAAACCCCAACGATTACTCTTTTCATGATCATGCTGGCACTAGCTCACAATACAACAGCGGCAGCCCAGCTCAAAGCAACTTCTCTGCGATGTGAGTACAGGACCAATCCCCTCGCAATGGATGTCGCGAAACCGCGATTGAGCTGGATCGTGGAGTCATCGAAACGGGGAACAATTCAGACCGCGTATGAGATCTTCGTTGCAAGCGATCCGAAAATCCTTGGCGAAGGCCGTGGTGATCTGTGGGAATCGGGCAAAGTCGAGGGTGACCAGAACACACAGATTGCCTATGCCGGAAAATCCCTGCAGACACGGAAGCAATGTTTTTGGAAGGTGCGGATCTGGGACAATCATGGAAATATCTCGCCGTTCTCTGCCATTGCTTCCTGGAGGATGGGTTTGCTCACTGGCGCCGACTGGACAGGATCCTGGATCGGCCTTGCCGGCGATACATCCCGCGATCTCCGACCGGACCCGTTTGTAAGAAAAGAGTTCAATGTGCAAAAAGGCATTCGTAGGGCCACTGCTTACATCATAACTCGCGGCCTGTTTATTGCGAGCCTGAACGGCAGCCGCATCGGCCACGATGTTCTTTCTCCGGAGTGGACAGATTACCGCAAACGGATACAGTATCTCACTTATGATGTCACTCCGCAGATCAAGAAAGGAGCGAACTGTGTCGGGATTATCATTGGTGATGGCTGGTACAGCGGGTTCGTGGGATTCGGGAAACTCCCCAATAACTACGGGAGCCAGACGAGCGCCCTGATGCAGCTCCATATCGAATTCGCCGATGGCACAGAGGAAGTGATCGCAACGGATCAATCGTGGAGAGGATCCTTCGGACCTATTCTCTCCTCCGATCTGCTGATGGGAGAGGAATATGACGCCCGATTGGAGATGAACGGCTGGGACAAACCCGGATTTAACGACAAGCGCTGGCAGCCGGTGGCGGTCTATCCAAAGCCAACCGCCCGTCTCGTTCCCCTCCCCACCGAGCCGGTCCGGATCACGCAGCTTCTCAAGCCAAGGAGGATCACAGAACCGAAAAAAGGAATCTTTGTCATCGACCTTGGACAAAACATTGCAGGCTTTGTAAGATTGAAAGTACATGGTAAGGCCGGCAGAGAGATCACGATGAGGCATGCTGAAGTCCTGAATCCCGACGGCACAATCTACACGACCAACCTCAGGCGGGCGAAGGCGACGGAGAAGTACACGCTCGGCGGCAAAGGGATCGAGTCCTACGAACCGCACTTCACATTCCATGGCTTCCGATATGTTGAAGTCACAGGCTATCCAGGCAAACCCGCAATGGACGCGATCACGGGATGCGCGATCAACACAGACTTGCCGATCACAGGATCTTTCGGCTGCTCTGATAAGATCGTGAACCAGCTTGTGAGCAACATTTCCTGGAGCCAGCGAGGGAATTTCATCAGCATCCCGACCGACTGCCCTCAGCGCGATGAACGCCTCGGTTGGATGGGAGATGCGCAGATTTTCGTGAGAACCGCGGCGTTTGATATGGACGTCTCTTCGTTCATGACAAAATGGATGTACGACGTCGTTGATGCCCAATCACCCGATGGCGCATTCATGGACACTTCACCGTTCGTAGACAAGAATGGAACGTTCGGTGCACCCGGCTGGGGTGATGCGGGGATTATCGTCCCCTGGAACATTTATCGATGCTACGGTGACACGCGGATGATCGATGATCATTTTGAGGCAATGGAGCGATGGATGCAGTACATGGCAGAGGCAAATCCGGACTTCATACGCAAAAACCGGCTCAACAACAACTACGGCGACTGGCTTTCCATCGACGCCGAAACGCCCAAAGACCTGCTTGCCACGGCATTCTGGGCTTACGATGCGCGGCTCATGGTAGATATGGCGAGTGCCACGGGACGCACCGAGGCACAGCAGAAATACGAAGCGGTTTTTGACTCAGTGAAATCGGCATTTCAGAAAGCATACATCAGCGCAGACGGAAAAATCCATGGCGCGACACAAACAGGATATGTTCTGGCACTTGCCTTCAATCTCATGCCCGATGATCTCCGCCAGGCTGCGGCACAATTCATCATCGACGATATCAAAGCCAAGAAAGGGCACTTGTCGACAGGTTTCATTGGCGTGAAGTATCTCAACCCGGTCCTCACCGAAACTGGGCACGCCGATGTTGCATATCAGCTGTTATTCAACAAGACGTTTCCATCGTGGGGATTCCCGATCACGCAAGGTGCGACGACGATCTGGGAGCGATGGGATGGATGGACCACGGACAAGGGATTTCAGGATCCTGGAATGAACTCATTCAACCACTACTCGATGGGCTCTGTTGGCGAATGGCTCTACAGGCATGTGGCGGGGATCGATCTCGGGGAAAAGCCGGGCTACAAGGAAATTATTGTTCACCCCCGAGTCACGGAGCAACTGAGCCACGTCAGCGCCAGTTACTCGTCCCCGCAAGGAGTGATCAAGAGCGAGTGGGCACAGAAGAAAGGCAGATTCACATTCAATGTCGCCATCCCGGCTAACACGGTTGCCACAATCTACGTGCCGGCGAAGAGTCCAGACGTCGTGCGTGAAAGCGGGAAGCCGGTGAAAGACTCACCTGAGCTGATATTCGTTCGTCATGAGAATGGATGTGCGGTTTTCAAAGCGGGATCGGGAGCCTACAGATTCGAAAGTGTGCTGCACTAGAGCATTGCGGTATCTCCGGGTTGGAATCTCTCAGACAAGAATCCCGGTCGGATCCAACCGATCGGGATTTCTCCTTTTCAAGGATTGCGACACCTCTCACTGACGATAACAGAGTCGGCTAGTGCTGTTGGCTCTGGAATAGAAGTTGGACGAAGCTCGCGAGGTTGCGCCGCCAGACCATCCATGTGTGCGAGCCGTCGGTTTCGAGATACGTATGCTGGACTCCTTTTGAATTCAGCCAGTCGTGAATCTTGCGGTTCGCCTCGACCAGGCGGTCGTCCTTACCGCATGAAATCCAGAGCGTACGGAGCTGCTTGTCCGCGGCTTGTGAAAGCGCCGGAAACACCGTCGGGAAATTCTCATCCAGCCCGCCGGAGCTGAATGCCCCAACCCAGGCAAAGTGATCAAGGGCATTGAGGCCGGTGAAAAGTGCCTCGCTCCCTCCCATAGACAAACCAGCAATGGCTCGTGACTCGCGGTCTCCGGTCACCAGATACGCCTTCTCGACTTGCGGTATGACCTCCGAAATCAGCGCCTCACGGAATTTTTCGTAGTTGCGGTCGCGCACTGAGCGGTCCCGAAGCCCCGATCCAGTCTTTGCGACGATCTCGGGGGCACCATAGCCAAGAGGCATCACAACGAGCATCGGTTTTGCTTTCCCCTGGGCAATGAGGTTGTCGAGAATGCGCTCAGCACGTCCCACTTCGGTCCATGCATTCGCACCGTCGCTGTAGCCATGAAGAAGATACAACGTGGAGTACTTCTTCTGTCCCTTCGGATCATACCCCGGGGGCGTGTATACAAAGAAGTCCCTGTTGTCGCCCACCACATTTGATTTGTAATAATGGTGATGGATCGTGCCGTGCGGTATATCATTCAATTCCCATGGCAGGGAGGCATCCCCCGGTACTTGGAGCAGGCTTTGAGTATAGATGAGGTTGGCCTTAATAAAAGGATTCGACGGATCGAAGAGGTTCACGCCATCTGCGACAAACGAGTAGCCATAGATGTCGGGATCCAGCGGCTCTGTAGTCACACTCCAGACCCCCTCCTCATTCTTCTGCATCGGGATCGCTGCTACGCCTTCGCGAGCCAGCATGACCAGCTGAGCATTCGGAGCGCGAAGTCGGAAGGTGACACGGTTGTCAGGCTGCACCTCGGGCGAAATGATCGGTCGGGGCTGCTGTGCCTGAGTAATTCCAACGAAGAGGGCAAGCAAGAGGCAAACGACATATGAACGTGGTTGATTCATTTTTTCACCTTGATATATTGCGTGCCGGAATGCGACTGCATTGCTTCCTTGTAAAACCTGACACGCAAATCTCATTTCGGGTACCCTACTGGATGGTTCAAGAACACGTGTTGAGAATCTCTCAGCTTGAGCAAATTCTTGATTTTTTCTTTGTCCATGGAAGCGCGAGGTCTGGTTTTCATGCCTGTCGCGGCACAAAACAGCGAGATATTTTGCGATACAATTCCCGCATCGAGCGCCCCCCACTCATATCGCAATTCCTGAGAGCCCGCTCTGAAACGGTCGGCGTCGGAAACCAGGATTATCTGAATCGGCGGATTCGATTGAGGAGGCATCGGAGGACGCGGTCTGGCAGAATCGCCCGGCGGCGGGCCGCCCGGACGAGGTCCGCGGGCCATCATGATCTGCGAACGGAGGTCACCGCTGAGCACGGGAGTCAGTTCATGGTGCTCCGTGTCATACAGGTAAACTCCTTCCTTCATGAAGACATAGACATCGACATCCCGCGCGTTCATGGCCGATGAGGCGGTGCTCTTCTTTTCTGCTGGACGGTTGATGCCATTAGCCGCCCACAGCAAATCCGACAGATCCTCCAAACCCAATTCCTTATCAGACCACTCCACAGCGGAAGCTTTGACCGACAGCGCTTCCATAAATGCGAGTCCACGTTTCTTGTTGGGCTCCTTCAGCTTGATGGCCGGCAAATCCGACGCCAGGATCGATGTTGATACAAGAACAACGAGCACACTCATCACAAGAAGACGATTGAACAGCTTGTTCATGACGACCTCCTGTTTTATGGGATCAGGTCCTGCATTGAGACATCTGAAGGGATTCGAAATCTAACCGCTAAGACCGCAAAGAGACGCGAAGAGGTTCTGCAAAGAGACTCTCAGAGCTTGTTGTTGCGAGGAGTTCTGGTCAAGTCATAGCAAACAAAGTCAACGTCAGCTCATTGCCCTACGATCGCTACAAAAAGCTACCGCGTCTGATCTGCACTTCGCCACCAGGCGTATGTTGCCGCGAAGCCAGCGCAAGCAGCAATAACTACCACAAGATAACTGTGCAATCCGACCTGGTCGGCATCCGGCTTGACCATGCCGCTCACGAGCAAAGGAACGGCCCACGGGAACCAATCGCCCCAGCCGAGCAGACTGAGGATGTTGGCAAGCGCCAGCGCAAGGATTGTCCAACCCATGGGTGGCAGGTAGCCGCGCCCCGAGCTGGCAAACAAAGCCACAAATGGCATGAGCAGGATGGTCAGGAAAGCGGTGCTCATCATGGTCCAAAGAGCTGTGCATTCCAAGTCGTAAGACCACCCCGGGATATCGATCGTCGAGCCAACGCCCAACCCAACCACAAACACGAGAAGCGTAAGTCCAAGCGCCCAAATCGCCGTCAAGACGAACTTCGCGCTCACAATGATTCCTCGCGGTGTCGGCAGGGCCATCAGCTCTTTTGCGGTGTGATCAGAAAACTCACGTCCGAAGACCCAGGCGGTGATGAGCGCGAACACAATGGCTCCACCCGTGCCAATTCCCTGTGAGAGCATTCCAAAAAAGGATGGCCAATCGGCCACACCTGCGGTGAGCCGCGCTTTTGTGCTGATCAATCCCATCGCACGAGCTTGCTCAGGATTCTTCAACACAATCATGAACAACCCCGCGGCGAGGGGGAGAATCATGAACCCGATGGCCGTCAACAAGGTAATTTTGGAGCGGCGCGCTTTGAGCGTCTCAGCCCAGAGAGCAGAGAGGAAAGCGTTCATGTTCGACCTCCCGTCAAGCGCAGGAAATGATCTTCGAGATCTTCTTGTTTCACCGCCAGTCTGAACGGAGGCTCTCCGGCGTTGACCAGGATCTTCGATACTTCCTCTGGCGCGTCGATAGCACGCGCCTCACTCAGAACAATTGTGCCAGCGTCCATTTTCACCGCAAAGCCAGTTGCAGCCAGCACACGTTGTGCGGCTTCAAGATTGCGCGTTTCAATTTCCAGGCGCCGCGACCGAAGAGCTTCCAGTTTCTCTGTGTCAAGTTCTTCGATCAAACGTCCTTGGTGGATAATGCCGATGCGCGTGGCGAGGCGGTCCACCTCCGTGAGGATGTGGCTCGACATGAAGACCGTCACCCCTTTCTCGCGGGCAAGGCTCGCCAGGAGCTCACGGATCTCCACCACGCCGGCGGGATCAAGTCCATTGGCAGGTTCATCGAGGATGAGCAACTCGGGTTCGTGCAACATCGCACGCGCGAGCCCCAAACGTTGGAGGTTGCCCGTCGAAAGCGTACGAGACTTTCGATCCGCGTAAGGACCAAGAGCCAGACTGTCAATCACGCGAGCCGTGGCGCTCCTCTCCGAAATCCCGTGAAGGCGGCGGGCAATCTCCAGATTCTCTCGAACCGTCAGTTCGGGATAGGCGGCAGGGGCCTCAACCAGGTGGCCGACATGCCGCCAGGGCCCTCGACCATGCGGACCAACCGCCTCCCCCAGCACCCTGACCGATCCTGCACTCGGACGGATCATGCCTAACAACGCTCGGATCGTGGTCGTCTTACCTGCACCGTTGAGCCCGATGAAACCATAAATCTCTCCCTGGTTCACCCGCAAGTCAACGGAATCGACGGCCCGCACCCGGGGGTAGAATTTTGACAAACCATTTGTTTCAATCGCTAGATCCATGGTGTACCTTCAGAAGATGTAGCTCTGCACGGGTTGCACAGCACCGTTAACGGTCCATTTCAGAACCGCGACGATCTCCCGCTCCCGCGTTTCTCTTCGAGCCTCGGATCGACGTAGCTCCGAGCCGAACACATACTCAAATAGAATCAGTTGCCCGTCCGCTGGAGCCATTTGTGAGGTTCTCGGGCCTTACTTTTCTTCAACAATCTTCGAAATTCTCGTGCTGGCTACGTTCTTGCCGACAAGTGATTCGATTGCAGAGCCCGCGTTAAATTCTTGTATTACGCAGCCTTGGGCGATGGCCCGTAGCTATTTGCACCTGGAGTTCCGTCAGTGCATAACAGCACCAACAACCAGATGGCGCCAATAATAGGAATCAAAACGATGAAGTACCACCATCCACTCTTTCCAACATCGTGTAGTCTTCTAACAGTCACTGCGATGCTCGGGAGAATGATCCCCAATATATACAGCACATATAGCAGTGGGAACGTGCCAAGAATATAATCGACAACGAGTGCAGCGAACACAAAGAGCATATTAAACAGAACGAACATCCAGTATTCTTTCCGTCTTGCTCGTCCACCGAAGTTCGCGTAATTGTCTTTTACAACTCTTAGGTACCATTCCATAAGAGTACCCTCCCTTTGTGACACTTGTTCATTGCGTCGGGCAGTTGAAGGAAAATTCAACGGCCCGACATTGATTAGAATGATCCACCCCGAAACGAACTGTCAGACCGAACCAGGAGCCATCTCAGACAAATCGTCGCCAGCGTGAACACAGGCATGACGTTTCTGGCAAAGCCGGTCGAAGGACTGGCGGATAGCAGTCGGTTCAGCGGCACTTGTTAGATCAACTCTCCCGCAGGCGCCGTGAACTTGTCGTCGGCGATGTTGCCGGTGTTGCGAGTCTCTGCCGGCTCGAAGATGACGACCTCAACTTCCTCTTCGGCGACCGTCCGATGTTCTATGCCTCGCGGCACAACCAGAAATTCACCTGCACTCAGTTCAACCGAGCGATCACGAAACTCCACCCGGAACTTCTCCTTCCAGACCAGAAACAACTCATCCTGCTCATCGTGGTGATGCCAAACAAACTCACCCTTGAATTTGACGAGCTTGACTTCCTGACCGTTGAGTTCGGCCACCACCTTTGGGCGCCAATGATCGCTGAATAAGGAGAACTTATGGTTCAGGTTGACTGGAACTGTCGAATTCATGGTTGTTGTCCTGTCGCCGGCTGTTCTTCGACAGCCCGCCTGCCCGAAATGATCGGTCCGGCGGGCAGGTTTAACTGTCGAAGATGGCCCATGTCCGAGAGTTTAACTCTCGGACAACAGATTGAGTCCCGCGGAGCGGTCCCGCTTCTCCCGCCACAAAAACACCTACAAATTAGGCGGGATCCCCCGCCTGCCTCAGAGAATTTCAGAGGCGGGTCCCGTTGTACGGGATCCCGTAAAGCGGGACAGGCAAAGAGCTGGAGATGCCACAAAACGGCATTTGCTCCTGACACCGGAGAAACATGAAGCCCTACCTCGTAATAATCCACTGGTTACCGGATTTCCTGAAAATCACATCATAGTGGTGTGCTACGTGGTCCGTGACATCATCAAATGAGAGGAGCGGTTTCCGATTATTTTGCGACAACCTCACCAGTTTGTTGTTGTCATAGAGTTGAATGATAACGTTGTCATCTGTGATCGGCCAGAGCTTTTTCTTCGGATCCGAAGCCATGTCTTTGAGCTCCCTGGCCAGCATATTGCCCGTTCCGCCCGGCTTTCTGAAGAACGCCGCATCGATTTCTTTGTTGCGTTCCTCAAAAAGTGGCAGCACCTCTTCCACTTTGCGGGCCTCCAGGGCGCTCCATATCTTCCGGTAGATGGGCAATAACTCTTTTTTCAACCTGCCGGACGTCTCTTCATCCAACCGGCCTTCAATATCCACGCCGGAGAGATTGGTGATATTGTCGCTCTTGAAGAACTTCCATTCAGGCAGGCCGATTGCAGGCAGTGTGATGCTTCTGGTGACAATTGCGCCAACCTTTTGAAACGGCTCTTTTTTCGCTTTGCCAACTAGAACATCGCCTTTGTTGGCAGGGGCAAACCCATTTTTCGAATCCAATCGTCCCTCCCGTGTGTTACCACCAATCCCCGTCGGATCTTTGGCCGCGAATTTGAGCGCGGCTATAGTAAGGTTCTCTCCCAAATTGCTCCCTGACCGCCTGACCCGCAGGGTCATCGTACATTTCATGTTTCGGGGATATTTTCCGAAGTTCCCCTGCTCATCAACGGGCGCGAGCAGCATCATCAGCTCATTGTCCCCTTCCCTTATCCAATGATTGACCGGCACATCTAACTTCACGCGCTCCATTTCCGCAGCGTATAAAAGTTGTCCGTTTAGAAGTAAATATCCCATACACAAATCCGACTCAAGAGAAATGGAAAAATAAGGTTTTTCCGTAAGCAGGTTATCCCTGCTTGAGTCGATCTGAGCCCCTTGAGAGTTTCTTTCAGCTCTTGCCTCACTTTGCGGCAGAAAAGGGGTAAATGGAAGGAAAACTAAAGCGATGATTACGACTACTAATGCAATACCAATGACTATTTTCATTTTTGTCTCCCCCTCCTATTATCGGACCGAAGCTCCGCCTACGTCGGAAAAACAACTTCGGCGGACGAGTGGGCTGCGGCGCCTATCAAATGAGTCAGTTAGGCCGCGCCGTCAGCTTGAGCGACTGGTTAGGCGCCGACTTCTTTGTCTTGTGAACGCAATCATGAGAATTCCCCAACTGCTGACTCCTGTAATGAATATGCCTAAGTACATAACTTGAGAGTCATTCTGAAAGAAGCCATATCCCATCACGAGGACGCCCAGCAGCAAAACAAATGCCGAGAGGATTACGCTCGTTTTTACTGGAGTTGCCGTTCTGATTCTTGTTCGTATCATTGCTTTTTCTCCTGGTTAAATCTGTCGATGGTTGCTCTCGCCGTCTAACGGTTGGGAGCTCCCCCTACGCCTGAGAAACTGCTCCGGGGGACAGGTAACCCGCGGTGCCCGCCTGAGGCTGTCTAAAAAGTTATTCTTACTGAGACATTTCGGCACAGCGAGAATTCGAGTTGGCTAATTCAAATCAAATTCATGGATCCTGTCGTGTTGCATCATGACAATGTGGCGCGAGGAGTTACTTTTGGGACAGCCTCCTGCCCGCCGAACCCGTTTTGTCGCGAAGGCGGGTTTTGGGCTACGGCTAAGGTAGAGCTCGCGATGTTGTTTGTTGAATCCACTTCAGTTTCCTAACCACTTCTGGTTTGGCAATTACTCAGCGCGGAGCGCCGCCTACCCCGCAATCTGTCATGCGGAGTCAGGTTGAGCGACCAGCAAGCCGGCGTTTGATGAAAGCGAAGGCTTCACTTGTATTCGCGATTCGCGGGTTGCTTTTGAAGCCGCAATAGAGAATCTTTTTGCGCAGTGAGCAAGTCAATTTGCTTTTTCTGGTTCTCAATTGTGGCTGATAATTGATCTTGTTTCCTTTCGAGTTTCCATTGTCCGACACTATAACCTAGCATGAAAGTGCTAACAATCAAGACCACTAAGCTTGAAATGATCATCCAGACTTGAGGGCCTGTCAAGTTCCGAAGCAATAGGCGTAAAGGAATCTTCTCTACGTTTGGGAAACGTTCTTCGGAAGGATGAGATGACTGGGAAAAAGTGACATTCTCTGAGGTACCGACAACTGAAACATTCTGACTGTCTTCAACGGTGATATTGTACGCGTTGGTTATGATACTTTGGCCAGTGTATGTATAAGATGATTCCTCGCAATACTCAATTCCATAGGATGTGATCTTGCAAATGACATCCTGCCCGTCCGATATAGGAGATTCTATGTAGCCATCGTCATGGAGGCGATGGGCGAGCCGCCACAATTCCTCAAAGTTCAATTGGATACCTAACGGTTTGAGGACTTCGCTGATTGGCCAATACAGTCCGTCATTCATGTGTTGGTATAAACCACGGAGAATCAGATCAAGCTTTTCAGATTGTTTCATTTGTTTTGCCTTGGCGAGTCGAGAAAAGGGTAACAAACGCTGCCTAAGTAATGCCTCTCTGATTTTCAAATAGGACCACCAGATCTTCCAACGCAATATAACACACCGCAGTTCAAATCTCTAAAAGGGTTGTAGGCAAATAAGCTATCGCCGCCAATACTCCGGATTCGTGTCAAAACCACGACGACCTCCCACTCCCGCGATTATCTTCGAGCCGCGGATCGATGTAGCTCCAACTCAAACGAAGATTTGCGTAGAACCTTTGAGTTTCAAGTTTGAAGTCATCCGGACGAATATTCCCGATCTTCATCTGCTGCCACGTTGCAGTGGGAGTGATGAACTCATACTTGCCCGGCGATGTCGTGACCCTGACCGGCATACGGAAATCCGCCACATCGGCGCTCCACCGATAGCTCATCATCACCGTATCCGCTTTGTATCTCAAGTTGACATCGAGCTGAGGGATTTTGGTGAACTTAAGGTACTGGTTGAAGAAATAACCGAAATCCTTCCCCGTCTTCTTGTTGACAAATCCGAACACATCCTCGGCTGTGATCGTCTGATACTTGAACGTCTCGTACAAACCCCGGACAGTCGAGAACCAGAGCGAATCGTTGTCGATGACACTGCGCAATGTGTTTAAAACAAGCTGACCCTTGTCGTACATGTCGCTCGAGCCCTCATGCTGAACATTGCAGATCCCGATGATCGGCTCGGTGTTCCGGACATTCGGTTTCTTGCCGTTGATGTACGTTAGCGCCTCCTGGTATCCCCAGAGATATTCCACATACAGCGCCTCGGCATACGCACCAAAGCTCTCGTGAATCCACATATCGGCAACATCCTTCGACGTCACTGCATTTCCCCACCACTCGTGGGCACTCTCGTGTACGATGATGAAATCGAATTTCAATCCCGCCGCCGAAGGAGCTCGTCCTCGGTAACCGCCAAGATATCTGTTCCCATAAGCGACGGCGCTTTGATGTTCCATCCCAGTATGCGGACATTCGACGAGCTTGTAGCCATCCTTCGGGAACGGATACTTGCCGAAATATTTCTCAAACGCTGCCATCATCGACTTCACCTGCTCGAACTGCTTCTTTGCGCGCTCGAGGTTTTCCGGCAGCACGTAGTAATCCAGCGTCAGTTTCGGATCCGACCCATACACGTCGCCGAAATGAGCATACTTGCCGACATTGATGGTCACACAGTAGTTGTTGATCGGGTAGCAGATGAACCAATCGTATCTTGTCCACCCGCCCGGAAGTTCTTTCGTTCCGCGCAAACGGCCGTTCGAGATATCCATCAGGCCCTTTGGGACGGTGACACTGATGAGCATGCTATCGGGTTCATCGGCCTGGTGGTCTTTGTTGGGCCACCAGACACTTGCTCCGAGCCCCTGGCAAGTCACAACGACCCACGGATTGCCGCTGGAGTCTTTCGCCCATGTCAAGCCACCCTGCCACGGCGGATTCGTAGCGACGGTCGGTTTGCCTCCGTAGAAGACTTTGATGTGATGGAACGACCCCGTCTCAAGCCTCCTCGGCAGGTCGACAAACACGGCGTTGAATTCACGGGTGAATCGAGCTTCGGCTCGATTGTCGAGGACAATCTTCTCGATATCCAGATTCTCGAAAAGGTCAATCTGCATTCGGTTGAACGAGGTTACCGTCGCGAAATAGATGTCGTTCGATCCTTGTATCGTCTGGTTGGATGGGTCGATCTTTACGTCGAGGTGATAGTACTTCAGATCATAGCAGGTCCTCTCGGGCGAGAGCACGCCGCGCAAGGTGTCGGCGCGAGTGAATACCGAGGGTTTTGGCTGCGCGCTTGCAGCGGTCAAGCCGAGGAGTAAGCTTCCCAACAGCATCAGTCCGACTTTTTGCATCAATGGTCCTTTCAAGAATGCGAGCTGCGTAGGGCGAAGTGGCACTTCGCCCTACCTGCCAGAAATCTTCACAAGCACCACACCGTGCCGCGGCACCGAAACCTTGAACTCGTCGCTGAATTTGCCGAGGTCTTTCTGCCTCCACAAATCGCGCACCAACTGTTTGCCTTGAATCCCGAGATCGCCCCAGCGCACCTTGATTTCCGATTTCCAGGCACCACGATTGAACAACCCCACGGCTTTTGAGCCATCCTCCATGGATTTCGCCCAAACTTCGAGGTCGCCATCCATGGCAATTCGTTTGGCCTGCTGACCGAGCGGGTCCTGGCTCACTTCGAGCACTTCATCGTTCGTCAGCAAGTTCAGAGTGAACTCATCGAACTGGGTC
>Ga0315277_10001398_pt1 | contig 35276 bp, 33 predicted proteins | sample YL17G05_15_MG_FD_203695 | JGI IMG/M metagenome (GOLD analysis project Ga0315277, IMG submission 203695) | Sediment microbial communities from Yellowstone Lake, YNP, Wyoming, USA - YL17G05_15 | ecosystem: Environmental > Aquatic > Freshwater > Lake > Sediment | place: USA: Wyoming | collected...
TAATCATGAAGTTGATTCCTGCTTTATTGACTCCTACGTTGTCCACGATATAGGCTACGATCAGGATTGTACCTCCTGGTTCTTGCATTCCTGGTAACGCAACAACTTCAACATGTGGTGCTTCCCCGTCATAGAATGGAGGGTTGACTAATACTATGAGGACGAGCAACCAGGTGAAAAAATACATAGCATATGTAGTCAACCAGCCTTTTCGTCCGAAATCAGTAAGGTCAATATTCAGTTTCAAAAAAAGATATTTTATCCAAATCGCATTCACGACACCAACGAGGAGGACAAGTTCCCACCGGAGGAAGCTCCCCTCTAGGAGAACCCAAAACCCGAAGCATATCGCAGCCATGAGCAACCCAAAGAGAAACGTGATGAAAAGAGTCTTAATGTTCCGTCGTTCCTTTTTCATGAACGATTCTTCATCGAACTTCGGTATCTGGAAATCGAGTTGTTCTTCAACTTCAGCTCCTTCCTTCCGTCTCTTAGCCATAGTGGGGCAGGAAGGGATGCTTCTTTAAAAGGTTTTTTCCTAGAATTCTAATCTTAACCCAGTTATGTTTTATGTATGGCTTTAGGTTTATAGAAATTGGATGCCTTCCGGAAGTTTTTCAAGATATCTCTGGAATCCTTCAGGCCACTGTTTTGGGTCCAAACCCTTTTGTGCCAGGAAAGAAGTTGTCCATCGCTCAAGGCCAATACCCGAGCAACCGCTCCACAGCTCACTTTTTTGGGCTTTGATGTTGAACGCAGAGATGTACTTATCGCCAAGTATGCTGAGATTCTGGAATTCGAGCCACTCAGAATCCTTCCTAGATCCTCGATACGGCATGTACGCTTCAAAGTCGATTGTTCCAGTATCCTGCGTGCTCTCATCGCTTATTTTCCCAGCCTGCTGCATATACCAGGGGGTCACCCATGCCATTTGCCATTCTAAATCGAAGATATTGTTGAACACATGTTTGTACCGCTCCAGGAGTTTCTCTCGCAATGCGAGAAGTTGTTCTCGAGTCCCGATATACACTGGTTCGATGCGGTGGAATTCATCAACACGTTCGATTCCATGTCGACCCCCAGACTCGTATCGAGATGAGATTGCGGTCTTATCATACACCAAAACAGGCAGAGATTTCTCAGCAATCGTCTTGCCCTTGAACGACCAGTAAATCATCGGACACTGTGCATAACAAAGACCAGCGGTCGGTGCGGAAAGGTTCTTCTGTAGTTCGTCCACAGGGACTTCTTTAGTGATCTTCGTCAGATCAATGAACCGCTCCCAGTCTTTCGCGTCCCTTGATTTAGGTTCACTAATATAATAAAACTCGTATGGCATGCCCTCCATATGACCGGTTTTTAACCAGATATCAAATGATTTGATATGAGACTCGATTATCTCCTGGAACCCGAGTGGCTGTAATACCTCTTTGATTGCGATATACTCCATGGTTTTCATTATCGCTGTTGCTTGAGGATAAAAGAACCATTTTCCCTTTGTCGGACCCTGTTTTAACCACCCAAGTCTTTCCATTTCTTCAGTTGGATCTTTCGTCCATACTGGTTTTTTCTCCTCGGATTTCCAGATAAGTTTCCAGAATTCTGTTTTTCCCTCGTAATACTGGTTCTCCACTTTTTCTTTCACGCGATTCATCATCCGGTCGATGTAGTTTCCTCTCAGAAACTCGTCAGATACATTCGATAGCACCATTGTGGCATTTTTTCCTTGTATTTTCACCTCAGCAAATGGGATGTTAACCTCTTTGAGTGGTTCCCTTGTAAGATCGAAGGAAATTGTATATTTTTCAATGGTAATGCCACGCACACCAATGCGATGTGTTTTACCCAGCTCTTTACTAAGTGCGTTTTTAATCTGTAGAAGCGTATTATGTGGACGAAGTGACCCCTCTGAAGTAATTGACAGAAAAAGTGTTGATTTTTCAATTGTAAAATGCTCAATTACTGCGAGTTTCTCTTGACCTTTTTTTAGAATCGACTCATTTGTTCTAGAGATAAAATTCTCAAATTCTTTGGTCAATCCTGAGACATCGTTGCTGAGTGAAAATCTGGCGTGTAAATCAAATCGCATCATTAGCGGGTTATCCCTCCATGAATACTTAATGCTTATCAACTAATTGAATACAAAAACACATTTTAAGCCATTTGTCCACTGTCATAGGATTATGACAATAATAACTAAACTGACTTGGAGTATACTTATTTTTGTCAAGCAGTAACACGGTTTAGACTCGTGTTTTTGTACGAAACAAATGGTGGTCTTACAAATAAGTACAGGGAAAGAGATATTGACACAAATCTAACACGGAGGATTATTCTTTTTTTTCTTCAATATTTTTTGCTGTCACTATTGGAGCTGATGATTTTTCTTCATAAAATTGTGCATGAGCTATTATCTCCAAAAGACCTGCTATCAATAAGATAATACCAGCTATTAAGAGGAGGTACGCACCGATTCCAAACCCCCATTGGAGAAACACTGATCCCCCGGGTACATCGGTAATCGGGGCAGAATAATGACCACCGAAGGGAGCTGCAGAGATTGCATTAACGGAATTAAGCATAGCAGGGTTCTCTTGGATTTTCGCAGGAGCAGCCATCTTCACAATCGATCCAATCGCCAGAATGAACCCCAGAATCAAGAAGAAATAGACCACGAGACGAAGCCCACGAGTAAGATATTTTTTCCCGAGTTTTTTACTCGTTGAAATCCCAATCGTGGCAAGGACAAGGAATACAAGTCCGATCCCAATTAAAACGTAGAACGGCAGGGCAAATGTCCCAAGAGGAACTGGTCCGCTACTGTCAGGAAGTCGCACTTGAATACCATTCAGACCATCGACCGAAAGCGCATTAAATGAGCCTGTTTCTGTATACTGAGGAATGGAGACATTCGCTGTAACCGTATACCATGGGTAAATTAGACCAAGGATAGTGATGACGATCCCGAGTATACAGAGAATATTGCCAATGCTTTTCGCATTCATCCCATCGATGTAGAAGAGAGAAAATAGTCGTGGTCCCAATCCATGTTTTTTATGTCGACGGTAGATGAAAAAAGCTAACAGCAGAAGAGAAATAAGGGTAAAAATAATAAATAACAAAAGAAAGTTGTAGACGAACCATTCAAGGATAAAAACATAGTTATTTGCTGGTTGCAGACCACCTGCCCACACAAGCGGCTGCCACATGGTGCCGTCTTCTCTGAACATAGGACCATTTGGTCCTGCTTCCCCAAGGATCGCTGCCTCCGCTGATTGTGATTCATCTGCCCCGTACCATCCCCAGCGTCCTGCAAAGTTTAGCCAGGGTTCAGTATCTAAGATATCTATTGTATAGTCCGTTACTGATCGTAATATTTTTCCATTATCCGCAACCGTATCACTTGCCAACCCGACTTTCCCCGAGTAGGGTTTGATATAGTTAGCGTGACTTCCTTTCGCTACATAGACTTTCACGTGTAATCCTTCTTTTTCTACCTGACTCCACGTCGCGGTTTGCCCAGCGTTATGTTGACTGTACATGACTTCGAAGGGTTGTTCCCCAGAAAGAACAACTTGAATCATCTCCCAGTCTCCTTCATGACGGTTCAAATCACCAGCGTTAAAGGCGTAGAAAAACCAATATTGAATAACGTTATTTAGGGAATCAACATGGGCGTAGACCTTATATCCAAGCCCATTCATCTTGCTTTGATAATCATTTTCAATACCATCATCACCAATCGCAACGGTTCCCCGCTGATTATCAAGATAAAAATTATCAGAGATATTAGAGCTCGCTAATAGTTCAGCAGTTGGCGATGTAGATTTCGGGGTTGGGTTCCCAACTTCATACAAATAGCAATTTTCAAACGCGTAGGAGACATTAACAGGATAACATTTTTCCTCATTTACAAAATAAAGGACGGGAGCATATCGATAGATGTCTTGATCGGTTACAGCAGCTCCGATTCCAGTATACCCTGTTCCTACGATGAATAAACCTATAACGAGAGTTATCATAACAATTTTTTTGTTCATGTACCTCACCAACATCAAGATACTTTACTCCTTATATAAACGTTGTCAAAATGTTAAAAATAGAACGAAGGGGGAAGTCATAGTTTGGGAGGAAAGGAGGGTTCTGGTTTTTTAAAAAGATCTATGGGAGGAAAAAGATTTTGAATCGGAAAATCCAGAACCCCTTAAAATATTGGATAAAGAGTAGGTAAATAATTTTTTCTATATAAGAAAAATGAGAAAAAAAGGGAATTAAAAAAAGGATAAAATTCAACGAATTCTTCCTTTGAAATGATTCTAAATCCCTAACCATTTTTTCTGAATTTTGTTGAATTAAAAAATCTAATACTTCTTAACCAATTGAAAACAGAAACATGTTTTAAACAACAAAAAAGCATTCATAATTTTACCTTGTAACGGTCTTTTTGATTAAAAAACATGATTCAACTATAACCAGCGTAGACATTTGCCGAATCTTTTTTTCCCTTTTGAACGAAGAATCTATCTCCTTTTTTATATGTGTGTTTTTTTTCTATCCTCCCAATAATCAACTTTTCCTTCTAAGACTATTTCCCATTGACTTTCATGTGAATGTTCAGGGATTTCAATATCTTTTTCAAATTCCATAAACACCACCTGTTCTTTTTTCCCTTTAACAATATAACCTTTCACTCCATTGAAAGGAATAATTACTTCAGGAAGATCTCGAATAGGTCGTGGAAAAATACTCTTCATGACTTAACACCTTCATTCTAATCACAATGGGATAATTTATCTTTTATTAACTATATCACCTGCTACAGAGACACACGCAAGATAATCATCGAGTGTATGAATCAATGAGGAAACAGACGTACTTTCAACAACCGCTTGAAGTGTTTTTCCCTTGGTTGTTGATTTAACAAACCCTTGGTCATCAGCCTTTATGGATTGCAAGACATTTTTTGCTTTTTTTACACTTTCAAATTCCAATGTTACAGTACACAATACCTTCATGTTATCCCTTTATTTGTTGAACTAGGATTGTATCAACCTTATCAAGAAATTCTTTTTCTTTTTCAAACGCAATCGTAGCACCTGCAGCAATCTTATGACCTCCTCCATATCCACCCAGCTCTGCAGCAACGGTTTTCATCGCAGAGCCAAGATCTAAACCTAACTCTACGAGTTTTTGATTTCCCCGACATGACACATGTATTTCATCATCAGTTTCTTTCCGGGTCAAAGAAAATAACGGCTTCTTTTCGTCAAGCAGATAGTTGATCGCGATCCCTGCAATCACCCCACCAAGCGAGGAGTTGTCCGAATAGAAATATCGCATCCCCGTAGCTTCCTGGATACCACCATGTTCCAACAGCTGAAGTCCGTCTAGGATTTTTTGCTTGTATTCTTTTTCGACAATTAAGGCGTCTTTCCATGCGGCTCTGTCACCAAGACAGATTGCAAGCCCAAGACTCCTGTGTCCGTTCTTCCCGCACGCGTCAAGTAAATCAGCGAATCGCTCTAACTCCCAACCCTGCTGTGCGGTGTATCGTTTTCTGATTGTCATATCCAAAATGTTCGGTTGACATCCTGCTTTGATTAATCGAAAGAGAAGTAACGAATGTAGTCGCATCATCGTTTCATGATTAATATCCTGAAGACTTGCTGATTTCTTAATATTCAGCTTTTCTAGCATCGCCTCAATTGCGTTACGATTACCGGATAAACCAAGATAATATGGGTCTGCTGAGAAAAACAGTGCATCAGCGATCGTCTCCCCATAGAGTTTGATGCTTGTTTGTTCTGTAAGGATTCCTTTCTGAAGTGCAGTATCAAGGATTTGTTTATTTAATCCGCGAACACCACCGATAAACTGTTTATCACCGGTCGCACCAGCAAGGGCAAGAGGCGCAAGATCTTCGTTTGCTGGATCTAATTCTGTCGCAAATGCATAACTTAACGTCGCACCAGATGCTTCATAGTTTCCATCAACACCAAGCATGTTGGAGTTGATCTGAATAATATTCTTTGAAGTTTGAGCGGTAAGATATTGATGATGGTCAAGAATAATCGCTTTGCAGTTTATATGTTCAATCAGCTCTATCTGTCCGCTTCCCATATCTGAAAAAATAATCAACTCGTTGTGTTCGTTTTTAAGACGATCAAAGCCTTTCGTAAATGGGTTTCGCATTAGCGTCGCATGAAACTCAAACCCTGCCCGATACAATGCCATACAGAGAACTCCCGCAGCCGAAATGCCATCTGCATCATAATGCGACACGACTCGAATACGACTCGACGATGGAAGTGACAAAAGCAAAACAACTGCTTTCTTACAAGCCTCATAAATATCTTTTACCATAACCTTACTCTACATAACTACATAATGAAAAACATGTTTCAGGCTAAAAAGATGATGGAATAATTTTTTATTCGAACATCAGTTTTGCTTGATCGAGGCTGTACTTCCAACCTTTGGGAAGTCGCTGTTCACGATGATAATATTTCATTAGCCGGCGGATTTTTGATTCTGTGAGTGATAGACTCCGTTTCGTTTTTAAATCCCTTTTATGATTATCAATGTGCTTCTTTAGTTTCAACGCAGTTTTAATCAAATTCGTTAAATCCTCCGGGATTTCTGGTTTAATCTTGTTTTGTTCGAGGATCTGAGAAATAGTTTTTCCAGTCGCGATTTTGACATCAGGGACTGCATATTGATCACGTAATATCATCCCAATTTCACTGGTGCTTTTCTCTGCTTTTACAAGCTGTAAGATACGTCCTTCGATTTCTCGAGGGTTCAGTGAACTCCATTCTGGGTGTTTCTCTCGTATAGGATGTGTTGAACCTGATTTTCCTTTTGTTCGTGCATGGATTCGTGCCATTCTTTAAACTCCGTTAACTGTTCTTAAGGAAAGTCCCTAATAAACTACTTGTATATAAAATTAAAGGATTAATGGTTTTTTCAAAAAGATGAAATCATAAGAAAGCACATTAACACCCATAAAGTATATAATTTTCCCACCATTAGCTATAGAACAGCGTGCAGGAGATGGCATTGAAAATATATAACACACTCACCAGAAAAAAAGAAGAGTTTGTCTCTGTTGAGACCGGTAAAGTCAAGATGTATGTGTGCGGAATGACTGTCTATAGCGACGCGCATATCGGTCACGCCCGGACTTATATGGCTTTTGATATAATTCGACGATACTTTGAATACGATGGATATACTGTGTTTTATGTGCAGAACATCACCGATGTCGACGATAAGATCATTGCTGCAGCAAACCGGGAGGCTGTGGCTCCTCTAGAATATTCACAGCGATGTACTGATCGATGCTTAAATGATCTCGATGTACTCGGTATTCGACCGGCTAACTTATACCCGAAGGCATCGGAAACAATCCCTGATATGATTCAGATGATCGAACAGATTCTAAAGAGAGATTACGGATACGTAGCTAATGGTGACGTATATTTCTCTGTTGAAAAATTCAGAACCTATGGGAAGCTCTCTGGTCAAAACATCGCAGAGATGAAAAAAGGCGTTCGCATCGAAGCTGGGGATCAGAAACGTAGTCCGTTGGATTTTGCGCTCTGGAAAAAGGCAAAACCAGGTGAACCGACATGGCCTTCTCCATGGGGTCCGGGTCGACCAGGCTGGCATATTGAATGTTCTGCGATGAGCAGTAAGTTCCTTGGGTTACCATTCGACATCCATGGCGGAGGGATGGATCTGCTATTCCCGCATCATGAAAACGAGGTTGCACAAGCAGAGGCTGCGACCAGTAAGCAATTTTCCCATTTTTGGATGCATATCGGTCTCCTTACCATTAATGGTGAGAAGATGTCCAAATCGATTGGAAACATCATCAATGTCAAAGACTTGTTAAAAACCTGGGATGCAGAGGTTCTACGAATGTTTTTTGCCCAGGCGCATTATAGAAGTCCACCTGATTTTAGTGAAAAAGCACTCGCCGATATAGAAAAAGGACTCGAACGTCTCTATCGAGTCAAAGAACGACTTGAAGAGTATGCGCAACAAGCATCTCAAGAGAAACCTTCTCTTGCAATGTTACCTCAGATTGAGAAGGAGTATCTGATTACGATTACAGAACTACAGGAAGAATTTAAGCAAGCGATGGATGATGATTTCAACACACCAAAAGCATTTGCATCACTGTTTGATTTCATCAATAAGAGCAACAAGTTCTTTGAACAACAACCAGGACCAAATCCAGAGCTGTGCAAACATGCGTTGGATATCTATCTGAATATTAGTTCTGTGCTTTCTTTGTTTCAACCAAAAACTAATCAACAGACAAATATAGAACCAGACGTAACAAACAAACTTCGGATACTGCTACAATCCTATGGAAAAACTTTACAGACACCCACTGTTGATGAGTTGATAAAATCACTATTATTCGTACGTGAAGACGCGCGAAAACACAAAGACTGGAAAACCGCAGACCTTATTAGGAACAGTATTGAGGAACTCGGGTTTGAAATACAAGACACGATCAGAGGCCCTGTATGGAGAAAAAAATAAATCATGAAACGAGTTTTAGTCGGATTTGACGGTTCAGACGGAGCAGTAAACGCATTGAACAAAGCCATGATGTTTGTCGATGATGACGGCGAACTTGTTATTGTTGCAATTATCTCCTTGCCATCTGATAAAAACCTTCTAGATCAAAAAACCTATGAGAGTATTAAATCACGTGCCCAGAGTCTTCTCAATAAGGTTATTCACGATATCGGATCGCATAATTATACGATTTCAGGGATGGTGAAAGACGGGGAAGATATTGCTGCGGTAATCATCGATATCGCAAACGAGTTGAGCTGCGACTTGATTATTCTAGGCAGTCGAGGATCAAGTTCCTTGGGGAAATACGTCATCGGTAGTGTCGCCAATAAAGTAGTACAATATGCGGCAAAACCCGTCATGGTCGTCAGATAAAAGTCGGTTTACTTTCCCTTGCTTTGGTGCGCCCGGATACTTGGACGGATTTTTTCAGCGCCTTTGCCTTTGTACATTAATCCGCGTCCTTTTTGCCCTGCACTGGTTTTCCCTCGTAAGACTCGTCGTCTGTTCGGGAACGCGGAAATCCAGTTTATCTTCGGGTCGTTTACGATAGCAGGATGAGCGGGGTCAACTAAAATAACTTCATAATAGTGGTACATGCCGTCTTTTCCCACCCAGTAGGAGTTTAGTACTTCCATGTTTGGGAAATGAGCAGCTGTTCGTTCCTCAGTAATTCTCTGTGAGTTTTTCGCTGGGGTGAGTTTCTTTGTTCCTCGTGCTGATGGTTTTCTCCCACCTTTTATCTGATGGCGGTTCAATCCACCGTGTCGTACACGTCCCCGGACGATAATGTACCCTTGCTTTGCTTTATAACCAAGTGATCGTGCGCGATCCACTCGTAATGGCTTATCAACCTTCAAGAAATTTTCTTCTCGTCTCCACTGAATCAATCTGTTTTTCTGCGGTGATTTGAATGAAGTATCTGGTTTCTTCCACTTATCACCAATATAAGCGTACATGCTTTTTGCCATGATTTACACCTGAATCTATGCTTGGTTGTAGGAGGTAAGGAAGAGAAATCTTTATTTAAAACTTTTGTCGCTGATTAACCAAGCACAACATTTGTTAGACTGTACAAATAAAAACATTAATAAAAAAAAGGAAAAAAAAAACGGTAGGGTTCTAGTATTGGATAATGTTCCGTAGGATTGGGAATCTTTCAGAGAACATCGTTAAGAGGGTCTGAAGAAGTTCATGAAAGGAGAAGGTATATTCTTTTGGCATGACCACGTTAAGAGTGCCCCAGTCGCTCTCTATCCCATTGATATCTTTTGCCTTTGCATTGATTATATAGGTTCCCTTTTTATTCCATTGGTGAGTAATTTCGACCGTTATACCAGATTCATATGGACCCACCCATTCATCTACCTGACCATCTCCCCATTCAATAAAATAATAGACATCCTCGCCCTCAGGTTCAGTGGTGGCAATAGATAAATTGTACGCTTGATTGATAACTCCCTTGTCAGAACCAGTGAGAACTGGCTTTCCTGGAGGATTGTTACGGATACTAACTTCCGAGAGATCCGCCAGGGTCGCAAGAATAAGCCGTATATTTTTCACTGCATACGTTTTGTTAATATGAGCAATCGTATCACCAGAAGTATGGTAGTATGGTGTTTCTGTATATTCAAAATAAAACAATGCATCGTATCCCTCCTCCCAGAAATAATAATGGTCACTACCCCATGTAGGGCCTCCATTATAGAGCGTGAGGTTGATATAATCAGCATATTCAGTGCTGATATCGACGGTGTAGTTGTAGAGCCACTCTGAATCGGTGTTTGCAAACACAATGAGATTATTACCATCACTAGTTGTTTCTGCATAACTAATCATATCTGCATTCAGCACACCGACGATGTTCCATCCTTCATGCGTTGCGTTAGCTGCATAAATTCTACTTCCCAGAAGACCTTGTTCTTCCCCCGAAAAAGCGACAAACTTTATAGTGTTATTGAATTGTAAGTGTTTTTGGCTCATAAATAATGCTGCCATAAGAACAGCTACCGTTCCTGATGAATCATCATCAGCTCCAGGACCGGCAGATACCGTATCATAATGTGCGCAGATGATGTAGATTTCATCGCTGGATTGATCGGTACCGTTCATTGTCGCTTCAACATTATCTGATGTTTGTCCCCCGATGCTCCAGTGATGATAGCGAACCGCAAGTCCCATACTTTCGAATTGGTCATAGATGTAATCTGCTGCAGCCTCACAAGCATCACTGCCTGTGACGCGTGGTCCAAAACTCGTAAGATTTTCCAGATAACCTAAATAAGTTGTATCATCAATCTGCTCAAGTATGCTGATGATGATATCATTCATAGTTACTACTGTTTTTTCTGGATGTTCACGAACCGTTGATACATCCATTAATATATCTGAAGGTGGAATTGACGCGTATCCCGGTGTTGGTACTTGATAAAACGGTTGCGAGAAATTCAAGTTTTTCAATTCCCCGGCTTGAGTTTGAAAACCTACGACAGAGAAAGCAGTCGTGATTATCAGCATACAAGTGACAAGACTTATTATTTTGCTCTTCTTCATTTGGTTTATCCCCAAGATATTATACCCTCTATAGTATTTAAATTTTTTACGACAATTTGTCGCTTATAACGAATATTTCTCTAAAAACATTAGAAAACATATAAAAATGTTTTTTTTAAAAAACAAAGGAAATATTATGAAACGATAGTCGTGTATGTTGTTAGTATGAGTGGATTACTGAGAATACATCGGATTCTCAGAGAACTTGACCTCAATAGAGCGGACTGACAAACGGAATCGGTCGTTCCCAGTGATAGTGTACTGCGGATGTTTGTTTCAAGATTTGATAGTCGAGAAGAAAAGGGTTAAATTCCTCCATCTTGCCAATCACATAGTTGATAGTATGGTTTCCAAGATTATGTAATGCAATATCAATTGGGATCCATCCGATGATTGGTGACAGTATTTCTCCCCAAGCGTGTGGCTCAGGTTCTGCATTCGATTGATGGATGAAATATCCAGTTAACCGCCGACATGGGACTCCACGTATCCGAGCAAGTGTGATGAATAGATCAGTGAATTCATCGCAATCACCGCTTCCGGTGCGGAGTGCTTGATCTGCACCTAAACGTTTCTCTTGTTTTTCAGGATATTTAATTTTCGTGATGATGTAACGGCTCACTGTTTGCGTCCAGTTGACCAGGTCATCAGTAGCGAACCAGCGTTCTTGAGAGATTTCCTGGATTGCAGATGAACTCATCGGCCAATATGAGAAGCTTTGTTTGTATTTTCGCTGAAGCAATCGAGGGATGTCTGAAATCCTGCCCCATGTCTTGTTTACGGGAAGTATTGAGGTTTGGGGATAGACTGAAATAATTCGTTCCAAAGAGATCGTTCCTTTCGTCCGGACTTTCTGCTGGAACAGGAAAAACGTGTTGTTCCCTTTGGCCTTAAGCCTACAGTATGCAGGTGGTTGATTGATGATGATAGTTTGTCGATAGGATGGATAATGAAAAAATTTAAGTCGAATGGTTGGAGCACCCTTGTTTGCTCGAAAAAATAGTTGTTCGTGATGATGGATCTGCCACCCGCAGGGTTCGCGTTGTTTATTCATAGATAATTCAATTTGAAAGAATATGGATTTAAATAGTTTCTTTGTCCGTATCCCGGCGAGGGCATACGAGGATGATATTCTGAAAAAAGAATTCATCAATATTTTTTCAATTCTTGATTTAACCAAGATTCTATGGTCGATTTGGACCAATATTCACTTGGAGAGCAGAGCCAAGATAATACGCGCTATCTGAGCCTATATATGTGATCAGTCCAGTAAATCCTATGCATCCTCTCCATGTGTGATTCATGTACCAATCATCTTGTTGTTGCCATCCGCTTGTCATTTTTTGTCCCCAAAAAGAACCAGAGATATTTTGTTTACCATAGATACCATTCGTCGAGATCCAACCCTGGGCGGGAAATAGCCAGTTTGGGTACGGATAATAATGATAATTACCAAAATAGATGCATACTCCGTAATGAGAACCATTTTGGTACAATTTCGTTTGAGTGATCTGGCTGATTTGATTAAAGACAAACCAAAAAGCAGTGACTACTTTTAGTAAGGGAGCATTTCCTGTATTATAATCCATAAATGCTACCAAGCGGTGCGCTACTCTCTTTGCAAGCTTTGCAAAATGTGTATTACTGGAGTTACCTGCAATATAGCAAAACGAGTTCCGTATTATTCCTGCCTTTGCATCTGCTTGGAATTTCGTAGAAATCTTCTGGCAGAAGGGTATTAATTTTTGATTTTGATTTACATTACTCACTAATCGCTTTGCTTCTTCAATAGTCATACCTGCGGGTAACAGATTGTGATTGTTTAAGGAGATGATGGCATCATTGAATATCTGTTGTGTTTCTTCTATTGATTCTGCTAAGGACAAACGGTTCTTTAACTCATCAAAAACTTGTTTTATTTCTTGTAGTTGTCGTTGTGTTACGAGAACGGCAGATGTGTAATCTCCTGAAATATTGCATGCTTGAGTGGTCACCTTAACAAGATCATCATCATTCGATGCTTTCACCGTATTGAGGGTTATTGATGATATGTAAGAAATACCAACAATGAGGAAGGCGATTCCGATCACAAAAGCTTTCATCACCAATAGATATTTCTCCATAATCTTCACAATAATATGCTTTTATAAGATGATGCTAATTTAATAATCTTTGTTTTCCTTCTTATATGGTTACTTTTCACCTTTAGGTCATCAAACTTAATAAATAATCAAGATATAGGGGGCGTGGGAGTTCTATGGACCATCTTTTCAACATGAAAATGGAGACAATGCCTCGAAAGAAGATACAAGAGTTACAATTGGAGAAGTTACAGAAAACCGTACATCTTGTGTACGAATATGTCCCATATTATAAAAAGAAACTCAAGGAACTTGGCGTGAAACCTGAAGACATCAAAACCCTTGCAGATATCAGGAAACTGCCGTTTACGACCAAGGATGATTTACGGAAGAACGCACCGTTCGGGATGATGGCGACTTCTTTAGAAAACTGCATAGAACTTCATGCATCGTCAGGAACGACCGGTATACCGGTGACCACATGTTACACCCGGGGTGACCTTGAAGTATGGTCTGAGGTGATGGCACGATGTCTTACTATGTCTGGTCTGACAAAAAAAGATATTTTGCAGAACCCAATTCCGTACGGAACATTCACGGGTGCATTCGGTTTTCATTATGGTGCACAGAAAATAGGAGCACTCGTCATCCCCACCGGTAAAGGACAATCAGAGCGGCAGATTAAACTCATGGAGTATTACGGGACTACGTTTCTATCTGGAGTAGCATCATATGCAATACGCCTCGGTCAGGTTTCAATGGAGATGGGCATTGATCCGAAGCATCTTAAGGTGAGGAATGGTTTATTCGGCGCGGAGATGTTCACACCAGGGTTAAAGAAACGAATCATGGAAACATGGGATATGGATGTGCATGATATTTATGGTCTAACTGAGATGTGCGGCCCTGGTGTGTCTACGGACTGTGATCAGCATGATGGTCTGCATCTTTGGGAGGATCATTTCCTTGTCGAATGTGTTGATCCTCTTACTTTGGAACCGGTCGGAGTTGAGGAAGAAGGCGAGATTGTCCTGACGACGATTACGAAGGAAGGGATGCCGTTACTACGATATCGAACAAGAGATATCGCGATACTCTATGATCAGGAAGTTTGCTCCTGCGGTCGAACCCATGTGCGACATTCGATGATTAAGGGACGGTCTGATGACATGATAATCATCCGGGGGACAAACATTTACCCGGGGCAGATCGAATCGGTACTTATGAACAATCCGTTGGTTGGTGGAAACTGGCGGATGGTGCTGTCTACGGAAAATGATATCGATCTGTTGACCGTTGAGGTAGAAACTAAACAGCGACTCAGTTTAGTAGACTCCGAGCAGCTTGCATTAAAACTTAAAGGGGACATTCAAACTGTAATCGTCTTTACTCCTCGTGTTGATGTATTACCACCAAATACGATTCTAGAAACAGGTTTAAAGGCAAAACGAGTTATCGATAACCGCAGGAAGGACTGATTATGAATGCGGCTGTGAAGAAACTACTTGTGAACAGGACTGGTGCGTTTGCGGAAAACGAAGTCAAGGATCTGTTACGTGCGTATGGGATTCCTACCACAACATATCAGGTGGTTCAGACAGAAAAAGACCTAAACAAACTCACGACACGTTTTCCCGTCGCTCTCAAGGTCTGCTCACCTAATATACTACATAAGACAGATGTTGGTGGCGTGAGGCTGAATATTCAGAATATAGAGGAACTAAAAAAAACATTCAAAGAATTTCGTAAGAGGTTTCCGACGGAGAACCTTTTAGTCGATCAGATGGAAGAGAAAGGCGTGGAGATTATTGTCGGTCTAGTGCAAGACCCGACGTTTGGTCTTTCTATCATGTGTGGGATCGGTGGTATTTTCACGGAACTATACAAGGATGTATCGTTTCGTGTCGTCCCTATCGATGACTATGATGCACGTCAGATGATTGAGGAGCTGGCTGGTAAAAAACTCTTAGAAGGATTCCGTGGAATAAAAGCAAGCAAACAACTCGTAATAGATCTAGTATTGAACGTCTCAAAACTTGGTGAAGAACTTATTGATCATGTTGACCAAATGGATTTAAATCCTGTGTTTGTGTATGAGAAACGCATATGTGTTGTAGATGCGAAACTCATCTTGAAATAAAATAATAACGGAGTACGATACCATGAGAATATCACAGAAAAACAACTATGCAGTAAAAGATATCGACCTTGCTGGGTTTGGCAGAACGGAAATCGAGATTGCGGAAAAAGAAATGCCTGGGCTTATGGCGGTACGGGAAAAATACGGTACGAGTAAGCCGTTGAAGGGTGCGCGAATCTCGGGCAGTCTGCATATGACGATTCAGACCGCGGTGCTTATTGAGACATTACGAAAATTAGGTGCACAAGTCAGGTGGGCGAGCTGTAATATTTTCTCAACACAAGACCATGCTGCTGCCGCGATCGCTAAGACCGGTGTTCCGGTGTTCGCGTGGAAAGGGGAAAGTCTTGCCGAGTACTGGTGGTGCACACAGAAAACATTGGATTTTGGCAATGGAAAAGGACCACAGTTGATTGTGGATGATGGCGGGGACGCGACCCTCATGGTACACAAAGGTTTTGAGGTGGAACAGAACCCGTCACTTTTCAAGGAGGATTATTCCAAGGAAGGCAAAGATTTTGAGGAACTGATGAAGTTGCTGAAACAAATCTATACAAAGAATCCGAACTACTGGTCCCGTATGGTCAAGGACATAAGAGGCGTGTCTGAGGAGACGACAACCGGGGTACATCGATTATATCAGATGTTAGAAGCTAAAACGTTGTTGTTCCCCGCGTTCAATGTGAATGATTCCGTAACTAAATCAAAATTCGATAATCATTACGGATGCAGGGAGAGCCTTGCAGACGGAATCAAACGGGCGACTGATGTGATGATTGCAGGAAAAACCGTGGTTATCTGTGGATACGGAGATGTCGGTAAAGGCTGCTGTCAGTCGATGCGCGGGTTTGGTGCGCGGGTGATTGTTAACGAGATTGACCCGATTTGTGCGTTGCAGGCGGTGATGGAGGGATACGAGGTGAAGACCATAGAAGATAGTCTTTCTGAGGGTAATATTTATGTCACTGCGACCGGGTGCAAAGATGTTATTACTGTGAATCATATGAAAAAGATGCTGGATCAGGCGATTGTGTGTAATATCGGCCATTTCGATCACGAGATCGAAGTCGGAAAGTTGGACGCCTTGAACGGTGTGAAAAAAGTGAATATCAAACCGCAAGTTGATAAGTATGTGTTCCCGGATGGTCATGAGATTTTCGTGCTGGCGGAGGGACGGTTAGTAAACCTGGGGTGTGCACATGGGCATCCGAGTTTTGTTATGAGTAATTCGTTTACGAATCAGGTACTTGCGCAGATCGCATTGTGGAAAGAAAAACACAAGATTGGGGTGTACATGTTACCGAAGATCCTTGATGAGGAGGTCGCGCGACTGCATCTAAGTAAATTGGGTGTCCGGTTAACGAAACTTACTAAAGAACAGGCGGAGTATATCGGTGTCAAGGTGAACGGACCTTACAAGTCTGATCATTATCGGTACTAATGATTTGAAATTTTTTCGGAGATATTATTAAAAAAATAAGGGATGAAAGAGAGGAACGAGTGGAAATTATGAATACAACCATTTCCTTCTTTCGATTTTTTTCCATGTTTCGGATAATTCATCTTCCCGATAATCGTCGATGACGTTACACATATGTAATATTATACTCATCATAGTACTTAATATTGTCGATTACAATATCGACGATTGTCGAATTTTTGTTGAGTTGACATAAATAGCTTAATGAGATAAAAGCGTATTTGCCGCATTCATATGATCACCCTCATTGGAACTGGGCACGTCTTCAACCTTTCTGCAGCGATTCTCAACATCTTTGAGGAAAAAGAACCTGAGATAATCGGCGTTGAGCTTGACCCACAACGATACCAGGCAATCCTACTACGGAATACTGACCCTGCCACTTATCATACCGCAAAAAAGAATCTACCACTCATCTATAAGATGCTAGCACAATTCCAAGAAAACATGGCAGAGCAATACGGTGTGAATGCAGGAGACGAGATGGTAACCGCGATTCAGTACGCACAGTCACATCAACTACCAGTCGCGTTCATCGACACCAACGCACAGCAGCTCTTCACCAACATGTGGAACACGATGCCTTTTTTTGAAAAAATGAAACTGTTACTCTCCGGGCTTACCGGTTTCTTTGTGAGTAAAAAACGGGTCGAACAAGAACTAAAAAACTACCAACAGAACTTCGATTTATACATCCAGGAAATCGGAAAGAAATTCCCCACGATCAAACGCACATTGATCGATGAGCGAAACGAACATATGATGCTCAAACTTGTCGCCTTGCATGAAAAACATCAGAAGATTATCGCCTGTGTCGGTGATGGGCACGTACCCGGAATTTCTGCACTTCTGCAAGAAAAACAAATTCCTTTTGAAACCATCCGCTTGGTTGAGCTACAGAATCTCAAAACATCAGAGAGTGATGGGTCGTCTGCTCATTTTTCCATCAATTATAAATCCCTCTAAATAAGATTGGAGTCAACTTTTAAGAACGACCCAAGGATACTTCTCTCACAATTATTTCTTATCTGGGCCTGTAGCCTAGCCTGGATTGGGCGGCAGTCTCCTAAGCTGCAGATCGCGGGTTCAAATCCCGCCAGGCCCGCTTTCATTTTCACCTGTTAAATAAATCATTAAAATCGTTTTTTAGGAATTTTGATTTTTCAAACTCAATCACACCTTTTTTTTTCTTTTTTGTTTCAAAATCAGAACAGAGTCTGATAAAATTTTTTCCAAAGTATATATAACTCTGTTACAGAAGAATAGTAGATGGAGGATGCCAAGAAAAACTGATATCAACCTTGGTAGTGGTTCCGTTTTCAAACAAGAGGTTCTCCCCTACGTTTAGGGAAAACCCCTTGTATATGAACCGCAAGTTGGTATATTGGAAATTATCACACACTTGTTTTTGCTTTATGATTACTTTTGTAACGTATTCTTTTATAGCTCAATTTGATAAATAGCTTTAATTGTAACAATTATTTTAAAACAAAATCAAAACTTTAATAAACAGCAATAATGATTTCAATTGTCAAAGCCATAGTGATGGGATTCACTTAAAAGGAATTGAAAGTATTAAAGAATTACATAAACAAGTTTTCGTTGAAGAATCAAACATTTTTTTTACACTAATAAAATATTTTAATAATTAAGAAGAAGAAGATTGATGACGAATGAAAATAAGATATAAAATATGGGCTCTCATTATTTTCATAATGTCTATTACAATACTTTCAATCAATATAATTGCAGGTAATGTTATCGATTCTAGTTTTAGATCTCTTGAGCAAAAAGAGATGATTATTAATGTTGAGAGATTTCATAATGCTCTGAATAATGAAATAAAACAATTAGATGCTGCTGTTGGAGACTGGTCAGCATGGAATGATACCTATAAGTTTATAGGAGGAGAAAATAATGATTTTCCTGCTACCAATATGGATAATGAAAGCATGACCAATCTCCGCACCGATGTTATGGTATATGTGAAATCATCTGGAATTATTTTATATGAGAAAGCATTTGATTATAGCGAACAAAAGGATATGAAAGTTCCGATGAGTTTGAATAATTATTTCTATAAAAATTCTAGTCTCATCAATTTTGTTGATCTAAACAGTAGTATCAAAGGAATACTTCAACTCCCAGAAGGCTCAATTCTCATTGCATCAAGACCAGTTATTACTAGCGCACGAGACGGACCTATTCGTGGTGCTATTATCTGGGGGCGTTTTTTAGATGCTCATGAACTTAATTTTATATCTGAAATAGTAAGTTTGTCTTCTTCTATCGATATTTTAACAAATAGCCAAGCAACTCCTGCTGAGCTCAGATATGCGGCGTTAGCCTCGATAAACGAGAATAATATAGTTATTCAACCATTGGACAATGATTATGTTATAGCATATTCAACTTATAACGATCTCTTTAATAAACCTGTAATCTCAATAAAAATTACTATGAACAGGGATATTTATAAACAAGGTGTTATCACGATTCAATATTTTCAGATCATAGCAATAGTTCTAGGAGTAATTCTTAGTATTGCGTTAATTATCTTTCTTGACAAAACTCTGATATCTCGGTTGAATAATCTGAGTAAACAAGTCCAGAATATTAGCAAAAAAAAAGATTTCTCGACGAGAATAAAGATCTCTGGGAATGATGAATTAAATGACCTTGCTAATGTTGCAAATGAAACAATCAAAATAATCACGGATATGAATACCAAACTTGAACAAAAGGTTATAGACAGAACAAATAAAATTGATGTTCTTTTAAAACAAAAGGATGATTTTATTAATCAGCTTGGTCATGATCTGAAAAATCCGTTAAATCCACTTGTTAATCTTTTACCTATTTTAGAAAAAAATGAGCAGAATCAAAAAAATAAAGAAATCATCGGTGTGTTAGTCAGAAATGTAAATTATATGAAAAACCTGGTAACCAAAACAATTGAACTTGGTAGACTGAACTCACCGAAAACAACATTTAGCTTTGAAGATATAAATCTCGTAACAGAACTGAATGCGGTCATTGATAATAACAAGCTGATGCTTCGTGAGAAAACCATAGGAATAAAGAATAATTCACCTGATGATATCATGGTAAACGTTGATAAACTACGATTTGATGAGTTAATCAATAACCTCTTGAATAATGCTGTTAAGTTCACCACTGGTTCAGGGTCAATACTGATAGACGCAAAACAGGATTATAATTTTGTCACTGTATCAATCAAAGATACAGGTATTGGGATGAGTGATCAGCAATTACATAATATTTTTAATGAGTTTTATAAAGCTGATGCTTCTCGTCATGATTTTGATAGCAGTGGTCTTGGTTTGTCGATATGCAAGCGTATCGTTGAGAAACATAACGGGAGGATTTGGGCAGAAAGCGAAGGTTTAGGGAAAGGATCGACTTTTTATTTCACAGTTCCAAAAAGTAAGTTGATTAATGAGATGGAATCTCTGGATTATATTTATCGTGAAGTAGATAAAATGTATATAAATAAATTTAATATTAGAAAAAGAAAAAGGGGAACTGTTGAATGAAGAAGATTTTAATGGTGGATGATGAGGCCGATCAGATCTATACGATGAAGACACTACTTGAAGATAATTCAGACGAATATGAGTTGATTGGAGTAGAGAATGCGGACAAGTGTTTACAGATACTAGAAAATGGTGAAATCCCTGATCTTATTATTTTGGATATTATGATGCCTCGGATAACTGGTTGGGAGCTTTTTGATGCAATAAAGAAAAACCCGGAATGGAAGTCCATACCTATTGTTTTTTTAACTGCTCGGACTGATGAGGTTGCTGTGAACGCTGGTAGGTTCCTTGGAGACGCGTTTATTAATAAGCCTTATAACACAGATGAGATTCTTAAGGTCATTAAAGAAAAAACAGATAAAAAACAATTGTTTTGAGGTTTTTCATTATGATAAGACTTTATTCAGATGAGGAAATAATTTTCTTAGAGAATTTAATTAAAAAGACTCTGAAAAATACAGAAGAAAAATGAAGAGTTTTAATAAGAAGAACTTGCTCAAGTCAAACTTCGATATGAACTATAAAAGTTCGAGTAGAACTCATTCGGGAAAGGTGTTCTCAACCCGCCAATTATTATATTATGTTATGGGTGGTCATATAATCAAAAATCTGTTGATAATGTATAATATCACTTGTACTGTAACATATCCATGATTGTTGGTTATATTCTGATAAATATATAACCACACCATTCAACCCTTTTGTAAATGTATAATAGTAAATCTCAGAATATTCATAAGTCTTCATACCACTATATTTATCATGATATGAATATCCTTCTTTTTCTAAAATATCCGTATAATAATCAATGATCTGTTGTATTGAATTATTTGCTACAAATATTTTGTAATTAATATGCTCGATGCCAGGAATATCTTTCATTTTTTCAGTTAAATTAAGTATTAGTGGAAAATGGTGGAATGTATTATTTGACTCAGTAGTATTATCAACAGAAATAACTTCTTCAAGATTTTTCCATTCAATCTGTGAACTCGGTGGAATTATTCTCTGGTTGTTTAATAAATAGCCGGTCAAATGTAAACCAGCAACAATTCCAATTGTAAGTATGACAAATATTAATAAAAAATTGTATATTCTTCTCATAATTGATTCTCTCGTAAGATTACTTTTGTTATATAATTATATTTCGGTATAATTTTAACATTTTAATAAATAAAGAAAAAAAAGAGTTTTGTGAGTTGAACTAACCTAAATCAAACTTCCATATAACCTTAAAAATTCAAGTGAAATTTTTCCTGTTTGTTTGTTCCCAGCTCGTCCGGTCCGTTCCCTTTTTTTGAGATTTGGCTGTGATTTTTCTACTCTTCAGTTTTCCATTGACCGCTGCTAAAAAATGAAATTTTTCATAGTTTTCTTCTATATTACATATTTCTTTTATCTTAGAAAATTTGGGAAATGCTGTTGTTTGAATAGCATGAAATCAGGCTTCGGAAGAAAGATTCTAAGAGATTATTTATAGACTGTTGTGATAAAAGGACGATTGTTTACTATGGAGCTCTGGTTCATCTTTAGCGTAATTGGATACATGATCGGTGCGATCGCAGGTATCCTGGATAAGTACATGATGAACCAGCGATACCACCCCGTGACTACAGTACTTTTGCGCACCCTGTTCAACGGCCTTATCCTCGGCGCCATAGGACTGCTATTCCTCAACCTCCGTATCACCCTGTCACTGTTGCTTCTCGCAGCAATCCCAGCCTTCCTCCTGGCGGTCAGCTTCGTCGTATACCTGCGCGTGCTACAAAGGAGAAATGCAAGCGAGATTCAGCCGTTCTCTCAATCTCTCGATGTCCTGTTCATCTTCCTTGCATCCATCCTCCTCCTTCATGAACAAGCGAACCTCGCAAACTACGCAGGAATTCTAGTTATCGTCATCGGAGTCTATCTTGTCCTTACCGAACACATAACCAAAGTACCACACTTGGATCGCAATCTCCTGATCATCGTTGCACTCGTCCCTATTGACGTCGTCTACGCTCTGCTCATTAAAATATACCTCGGAACTACGAAGCCAATCGCTCTTGCGGTCTCTATCTACCTAATGGCGTTCCTCATACTTACCATCGTATCGTTCTTCATGCGACGACAGCTACAATCAATAAAGACTTCTCTCAAACCACAGTTACGCACCGTTCTTGTTGCATCCCTCTGTGCAGCCTCTGCCGCAGCATTCCTATATACAGCACTGTCCCAGGCAAACGCCTCCAAGGTCTACCCTATGGCAGGCGTCAGCTCCGTGGTGGTTTTTTTGCTCGCCACCATGTTCCTCAAAGAAAAGTTCTACATGCACCGATTCATCGGAACACTCATCGTAGTCCTCGGGATTTACCTCATCTCATTATAGTACTATTCATGTTGATATAAACAAAGATTCCGATGAGCCTGTTTTGTTGTCGTTGTGTTATTTTTTTTTTGTATCAATTTTGAGGAGGAAATTGGCGGTCAAATTCCCGTCCCCTCGCACATCTTTTTTAAAATTGATTTTTTGAATTTTTCTGAGAATATTATTTCAAATAATGGTCATTTTTAAAGATTTATGGTATTGCGAGGGAGCGTGGAAAAATATAAGTCTACCTCCTGTGTTTATTTTTATATGATGGATCGGAAGGAATTCCCAATCGGAATCGTATTATTCATCTTATTGATTATTATTCTTGATGTTGTTTTTTTGTTTTATCTGACATATAATCTGATGTTCATTGATGGTTATCTCACCGCGTTTCTTTCATTTTCCATCATTTCGATCGTGAGGTGGATTAATGTTTTATTTGCGATATTATCTCTGATAATAATTCCCTATGGTTTTATTAAAAGAAAAAATTGGGCACGAATCTTTGTTTTAGTGTTACTATCGTGGTCTGCATTCGAAGCAATTGGATATATTGTTATGACTGGGGAAAAAATCGTTCCTTTTCTACTTTATATTATGTATGTTTTATTAGTTGTGTATCTTCTCATGTCTTCCGTGAAAAGATACTTCAAAAAAAGTTCTATAACCAACGTTCCTTCTGAAATAAACAAGGGATATACCTATGGGGATTACACCTTATATTCAAAACGGGTACGACTAAAAAACGCAAAAATACAAATCATCTATTTTTTCAGCAAAAGGAAACCAAAAAGTGGTACACCCACCGCGCTTCCAGTTGGATTCGAGGTAAGAGTGAATGACAGGTCAGGATTACCATATTTAAAAAAGGGCTGAGTAAACCCTACATTTTTTAATATTTTAATTCACATCAAAACAAATACTTTCACTCACCTATTTCTTAATTATATAAACCAAAAAAACCTTCGAATAGTGATGAGATATAAAAAATATAGGGCGAGGTATGTTAACAATCCCATCTCTTTTAGCATTTTTGCCTACTATGGAGAAAAGAAAAATGATTATTAATGAAGACCAACAATGGAAATTGGAGTATCTAACGCAAGAAGAATTAGATTTATTGGACACGATAAAAACACATCATTATCATTAACTTTTAGTACACTTTTGTTAACCATCTTCTCATCCTATTAAGTCCAATACGAATCGATACTTTTTTAATCGGTGAATTAGAAAATCAGCTTATATGTATTTTTTACAAATTGATTCCAATTTGTATAATATTTCTTCCCAAATTTAAGAAAATTTAAAACAATGTTTATTTTTTCCAATTAGTGCAGAATTCTCAGATTTTTACGTTAGAAGAGATTACATTTCTCTAGCGTGCGCCTGTAGCCACTCGTAAATCTTTGGATAGACATCCTCCCGCGCATGGAGACCTAAATTAAGATCAAGATGCCCGTAATCAGTACGATACCCCGCTTCTTTAGAAAACTCTAGGTATGTAATGTCTGTGCTGCCCACATGATCTTTCGCATAGAACATATCTGTTTTTGGCGCCAACTTATCCTGACCACCCGCGATGACCAGCAACGGAACAAAAAAGCGATACAGATTCTCCGTGTAGCTATACGGAGCAAATATTTTTTTGATGCCGGGAACCCGCCCGAAGGCATCATACATCCAAGGGTACCGCGGGTAACGGCAAAACGCATTATGTTTAAAGAACAACGAAAACTGAGAGAGAACCTTTGATGAAAGAACACCAGAAAAGCCTACACGCATATAGGTTTGTAACACCACAGGATCGACATTCTCAAGATTCATCCCCATCCCTTTGAAATGACTCATCAATTCACTTGATTTCTCCACGATCTCCATGATGCGAATCGGGATGGATATGTTACGCGGACTAATCCTGGTGATAAATTCAAGGAACACGCTGTTTTTTCCAAAGACAACAGGAGAACCTATCGTGACAACACCCTTCAGGTTTTTCTGGCCCTCCTTGGTCTGACCGTATGCATAGGCGATCATCCCACCCATACTCTTTCCCACCCAAAAAACCGGTGGCACTTCATGTTTCCTTTCCTTGTACCATTGTTGTACACACCCGACGATTGCTGGTACATCTTTGTCAATATAATCATCGACACACCAGCGGTATCTTTCAGGATTCACCCGTGGGTCAAACGAAGGCTGTCCGCCTCCCCGAAGCTCTGGCACCCAGACATCAAACACTGGCCCACCATTAACTCGTTGCTGTGACAGAAACGCCGCAAGGCTATAACGCTCCCACTCTATTGTTCCAGGTTCCCCGAAATCACAACTATTCTTATTCCCAGCAAGACCATGACATAAAATGACTGGAAACCGGACAACATCTTTTCCCTCACGTGGATAATGAAAAACCCGAAGATCCCACCCATCAGAGGTCTTCGCAAACTCGATCTCCTGATGAACCATAACTCCCCCTGAACACATCATTATTGAAAAACTATTCTTCTTATTCTAAATGCCACTATCCTTGGTTATCGTTCATCGTCACATCGAAAACAATAGAATCGTTCGAAATCATAGCTTACCTTCATCTCCTTCTGACCGAAGATCTTTCCGCACCTGGCACAATTACTTGTATTTTGTTTCTCAATGTTCTTTGATTTATTTTGCATCACCCTCACCTTCCGCGTTGGTTCTTGGTTGAAGTTCAGCGAGTATGGAGATGCAGTATATATCCTTTTTCATCTTGTTTTTACTAATGAAAAATACACACTCCCCACTATTTTAAATCCTTGCTGTCGAAAGTTATCCAACAAGACATTATGTTCGAAAAGAAAGGGTCTGGGCTTAAAAGTCTGGGAGGAAAGAAATGAAAAAAAACATTTCTAAGAGCCCAGACCCCAAATATTAATAATGATTTCGAGTAGATAAATTTAACGTATATATATAATTACGATTTTACAACATTATTATTTTCTATGCAATAGTTTCAAATAAAATCATTGAATAGTAATGAATACAAAATGCTCTATGACTCCTTTTGTAGAACTATCGAATCTGCTTTTTTTGACGAATCTAATAGTAGGCACTAGATACTAGCTTACCAATCAAGAGGTCCCCACTTACGATTTTTACAATTGGGACATACATATGTTATACGACCTGTCTCGTCTTGCATTTTCATTGGAGCAACAAATTTCATTTGGCATTTTTTACATTGGTAAAAGTTCACCATTCAAAAGAAACAACCATTCCGACTTAAAAAACATTTTTAAAAAAGCAGGCTATCCCTGAAACAGATATCAACTTACATAAGTTATTTTTTTAAATGGATGAGGTAATTATGACTTTGCATCCATACCGGGAATCATATGCAAAAAAAGATGAACAGCAAAAATAGCATACCAGCTGGAATAAACAATCACGAACGAGAAACAAAGATACTGAACGTTATTTGCAACACCTCCATCTTATTTATGTCTATAATGACCGAAGCATTCACAGACGTATTTACCAAACTATCAAAAGAAATGATCACCGCAATTACTACCGGAATTGATACTCCCGCAGATACCATAAAAGAAGTCCATGGAGAAACAGAAAAAATACAAAACGAATTCCCTAAACAAATCAGAGAACAACTGCTTGCGATGAAAACAGACATTATAAAACAGATGAGGGAAAAAAAAGATAAACTTGCATCCATAATCACGGATGGAAGATTCGACGAAGGAATCTCAATCGTAGAACGCTACAATTTCAATCTCCCAAAACTCAGCTGTGATCTTGATGAACGTTCTCTTCTTGGATATTTAACACTTTTGCAGGATAACAATGAACAGTGCACTAAAATGTTCCAAGAGCTACTAAAATGGATGAAAGACCTACCACAACCATAAAAAATAAAAAAAGAAAAGCGGAATTTCTTATCTTATTATTCAGAAATACTAACCTTATGAAAAATTATATATGAAACGTTTTCTCTTCTGGTCTGAACAAAACATGCTGTTAGCCCCGTAGTGCAGCGGTTAGCACAAGAGACTCTGGATCTCTAGACACCAGTTCGAATCTGGTCGGGGCTGTAATATGAGCGTGAGGAATATGGAATTAGCTGAGCCTGTAACCAAAGATTTCATTCGAGAAATCATCGATGAAGATCTCAGAACTAAGACGTATAAAGGTCTGGTTCATACCAGATTTCCCCCCGAACCAAACGGGTACCTTCACATCGGCCATGCGAAGTCAATATGTTTGAACTTCGGGATTGCAGAAGATTACAAAGGTCTCTGCAACCTTCGGTTCGATGATACAAACCCTACTAAGGAGGAGGAGGAATACGTTCAGTCTATCATAGAAAATGTAAGATGGCTTGGTTTCGATTGGCAGGATCGCTTGTTCTTTGCCTCAGATTATTTTGAAAAAATGTACGAGTATGCAGTACAATTAGTCAAAGTAGGAAAAGCATACGTCGATGATCTTCCTGCTGATAAAATCACGGAATATCGAGGGACTCTTACTAAACCCGGGAGAGACAGCCCGTATCGTGATCGATCTATTGAGGAGAATCTAGATTTGTTACAGCGGATGAAAGCAGGTGAATTTCCTGATGGTCAAAAAGTAATGCGCGCTAAAATTGATATGGCGCATCCAAATTTGAATATGCGCGACCCGGTGATGTACAGGATATTACATGCGAGCCATCATCGTACTGGCGATACCTGGTGTATCTACCCGATGTACGACTGGGCGCATGGCCTGGAAGACTCCATTGAGGGAATCACCCATTCCATTTGTACCCTTGAGTTCGAGAACCATCGGCCATTGTATGATTGGTTCCTTGATGCACTTTCGGTATATCATCCTCAACAAATAGAGTTCGCCCGCCTTAATCTTACTTATACCGTCATGAGTAAACGCTTGCTTCTTCAGTTGGTCGAAGGGAAGTATGTTGCAGGATGGGATGATCCTAGATTACCAACCATTAGTGGGATGCGTCGTCGAGGGTATTCACCATCATCGATTCGGAAATTCTGTAAACGTATTGGTGTGGCGAAAGTCAACAGCATAGTTGATTTTGAATTTCTTGAACATAATGTTCGTGATGATTTGAATAAAACCTCCGTCCGATTTATGGGAGTTCTGCATCCACTAACAGTAGTGCTTGAGAACTATCCGGATCATCAAATGGAGGAACTTGACGCAGTTAACAACCCTGAAGACCCTGCTCTTGGGAAACGTCGGATTCCATTTTCTAAAACTCTTTTTATTGAACAGGGCGATTTCATGGAAAATCCACCAAAGGATTTCTATCGACTTGCACCAGATCGTGAGGTACGACTCCGTTATGCTTATTTCATTAAATGTAATAAGGTTGTGAAAAAAGATGGAAAAATAGTTGAACTACATTGTTCTTTTGATCCTGCCACCAAAGGAGGATATGCTGCTGATGGACGGAAAGTGAAATCAACAATCCACTGGGTATCTGTTCCACATGCTATCTCCGCTGAGGTACGATTGTACGACAGACTTTTTACTGTTGTAGATCCTACTGGGCAGAAAGACGCAGATTTCAAAGAATTTCTCAACCCTCATTCCCTTGATACCCTTCGCGAATGTAAAGTCGAACCCACGGTGGGTACCCTTAAACCATATGATCGATTTCAATTTGAACGCTTAGGTTACTTCTGTGTTGATCCAGAGACAACTCAGAACAAACTTGTGCTGAACAGAACTGTTGAACTGCGTGATGCCTGGGCGAAAATCCAGAAAACAGCACAGAAAAAATAATGAAATAACTCGACGTATACAAAGCATAATCTTAAATAAAATAAAAGATTCCACGTATGAACTTATAGCCCTGTGGTGTAGCGGCAACATGCGGGCCTTTGGAGCCTGCGTCAGCGGTTCGACCCCGCTCAGGGCTGTTTCTCTATAAAAAAATTTTTAGTTATTCTAGTTCCGTCTGATTTGAATTATAAATATAAAATATATGGTATGTTCCTCTGATTTGTAGATGTATAATTTTAAATACTAAATGCATCATACAAGGCTAAAAAAGGATGTATAAAAAATGTATAGAGAAGAAGGACGCGGCCGCTTTGGTGGCGCACCAAGAGAAATGCATAAGGCAACCTGTGCAGATTGTGGAAAAGAATGTGAAGTTCCGTTTAAACCAGATGGTTCAAAACCTGTTTACTGTAGGGACTGCTATCAACAGCACAGACCAAAGAGATTTTAGTAAAAAATGAAAAAGTATTAGAATCATTTATTTTACAAAATCTTTTTTTTTTTAATATTTAGCTTTGATTGTTGTAACAGGCTCTATTTTCACTTGTTTTCCCATTTTTCCTTATCGGAGGCTTGTATTAAGGAATAAGGATAGTTTTTTTGTAGAAGATTTTTTATAACGATTGCTGCTTGATGCATATATGTCAATATTTGCGGGTTTTGGAAGCGATAATCATTCCGGTGTGCATCCAGATATTCTCAACGCGCTTCGAAACGTTAATGAGGGTTATACAGTCGCGTATGGGCTCGATGATTATACCAATCATGCACTCGGACAATTGAAGGAGATTTTTGGAAAACAAACTGAAATTTTTTTTGTGTATAATGGAACTGCGGCGAACATCCTTGGACTAAAGAATGTAACTAGCTCGTTCCATTCTATTCTTTGTGCAGAGAGCGCACATTTAACTGTTCACGAATGTTGTGGCCCTGAGAATTTTATTGGATGTAAACTGGTGAACATTTCAACGGAGGATGGGAAACTCACTGTTGATTTGATTAAATCTTATGTTAATGGTGTTGGGGATCAACATATGGCTCAACCGCATGTTATCTCTCTGACACAGGCGACTGAGCTAGGTACCGTGTATCGTTCAAAAGAAATACAAAAACTTGCTGATTTCGCCCATGCAAATAATATGGTGCTTCATATGGATGGTGCCCGATTGTGTAACGCTGCGGCGTTTTTGAGGGTAGATTTAAATGAGATATGTGGGAAGGTTGGTGTGGATGTCTTGTCATTTGGTGGAACGAAAAATGGGATGATGTATGGTGAAGTAGTGGTTTTTTTTGATAAGAAATTATCGAAGAATTTTGAGTTTATCCGTAAGCAAGGAATGCAACTGACAAGTAAAATGCGATATATCTCTGCTCAGTTCTCCGCGTTTCTTTCCGCTGATTTGTGGTTGCATAATGCACAACATGCCAATCAAATGGCACAGCTTCTTGCTAAAGAACTCGAACGTATTCCTGGGTTGAAGATTACGCAAAAGGTTGAAGCAAATATGGTATATGCAGTCATCCCAAATCATTGTATTACAGCATTGCAGAAGAAATATTATTTCCATCGATTTAATGAACGGACCTGTGAGGTACGATTAATGTGTTCTTTTACTACGAAAAAAGAAGACATTTTTGAGTTTGCAGAAGACTTACGAAAATTTATATAGTTTGTCGTCTTTTTTTTATCTGATAGTCGTATAATATTAGGGAAGGAAGATTATGGAAAAGAAGGTCGCTGAGTTTATTGTTTGTATGCTGGTGATTGGGTCAACCCTGCCTTTTATATTGTCTACTAATGAAAACCATGGCAGTGTTCTTGCTAATGAAAGCAACAAAACAGAGGGTTGTAGATGCGGATCACAACAACTTTCCAGAGATCGACAGCCATTAATTCATCTCGTGTCTCTTAATGATATCGAAGATCTGTCACTGAAGCCAACAGTAAAAAACGATTTACCATCATATTTCAGTTGGACAGATAACAATGGAACAGATTGGACGACACCTGCGAAAGATCAAGGAAGTTGCGGGAGCTGCTGGGATTTTGCAGCAATAGGTGCACTGGAGAGTATCATTCAAATCCAAGAAGAATGTGCTACTCTTGGTCTTGATCTTTCTGAGCAATACGTCCTCTCCTGTCTGAGTTCAGCAGGAAGCTGCAAAGGAGGGGGAGCTTATTCTGCATATCGATTAATCAAAAGCAATAAATCCGCAGGTAACTACTGTAATGGAATTATTCCAGAATTTTGTTTCCCTTATAAAATAAATGATGACGTTCCCTGTGCAAACGCAAGCCCAGATTGGAAGGAATTTCTCATCCCAATCTCTACATATAAATTTTGGCAACCTGATGGAAGCGTTGAGGACAGAAACGCGATCAAAACCCAGATTTTAGAGTCGGGGCCAGTCGTCTCCTCAATGCTGTTTACAATTTGGAATCATGGTCCAAATAACATTGAAGAATGGGGCTATACACATCATAATCCCACAGACTATTATCCCTATCCTGGTCCTGTTCAAGGTACCAACCATCAAGTTGTCATCGTCGGATGGAAGGATGATTCCTCTATCACAAACGGCGGTTACTGGATTGTAAAAAACAGCTTAAGTCAAGAATGGGGATACAATGGTTTTTTTAACATCGAATACGGCAGTCTCGATATCGATAAAGCGGAGATAGATTCGGTCGATTATAACCCAGCAAACTACAGCAATTGGGTGCCAATCGCACAAATTAATGGGCTCACCCAGGGGCAGGCAAATCAAGAGATGATGTTTAACGGAAATGGGAGTTTCGACCATGAAGGCGCAATTGTGTCATATGCGTGGAATTTTGGTGATGGAACCACTGGAACTGGGGTAACAATCACTCATACCTATACCCAACGAGGAATCTTTCTCGTCACCCTCACCGTGACCGATAATACAAGTAACACCGATGATCAGACCACTTGGGTATACATTGATACTCAAAATCATCCACCGGAAACACCAACACTAAAAGGACGTCAACACGGAACAAATGGAACTGCTTACGATTATACCTTTTCAACCACCGATCCTGATGGTGATGATGTGGAGTATTATCTGAACTGGGGTGATGACTACTGGTTTGGTGGAGCAGCAGGTTGGATAGGGCCCTTCGAATCCGATGAACAGGTCACTTTGGAAAAAACTTGGACGGAAAAGGGAAACTACACAATTCGAGTCAAAGCACAAGATAAATATGGTGCAAAAAGCGAATGGGCTACACTGACAGTGGCGATGCCGGTTTCGTATAATATTCCAATGCAATTGTTCTGGGATATATTATTTGAGCGGTTCTCTCATGTATTCCCACTACTACGACATATATTAGGCTACTAAGAATCCTTATATTATTTTTCTTTTTTTGATATAAAGTAGACACCGACAAAAAGTAATCCAATTCCAATAATTTGCATACCGGTGAGGAACTCATTGAGAAACAGGAATGCGAGAATTGCTGCAAAGAATGGTGTTGATAGCTCAAGACCAGATACTTGGGCTGCTTTCAATCGTTTTAATCCTTCATAATAGAGAATCGTACCAATACCGATGATGACTCCAATAAAAACTTGGTAGATATTAGTGATTATCAATGAAGATGTTAAACCGAGATACATTGTAAAAATAAGAGCTGGGAAGAAAAAACGGTAGAATGTAATCACCCCTGCATTCATAGATGTAAGATATTTCTTCATCACGATCGCCGAGGTTGCCCAAGCGATGGTAGCAGATAGAACGATAAGATCTCCAATGGTACCAAACCTTAGTGCGAATAAGTTTTCTATAGTTCCAGTAGTAACGAGTAATCCGGACAGAATCATCACTAAGATACCAATATAATCAAATTTGGTGAGTACATCTGATTTCAGGAGGAAGAATCCAAGGGCGATGATGAAGATAGGTTGCATATGCCCAAGGATAACAGCATTAATGACCGGGATTTGTGACAAAGCAAAGAAGTACATGAAATCTGCAAAAAGTGTTCCTACGATTGCGATGTAGATGAGGGGTGGAAGCTGCTGTTTTGTCACTTTCAAAGGGGATTTTCTTGTGAGCAAAATGTAGATAAATGCGGTGAGTGCAGCAATAATGGCTCGTATTGCTGAGGTATGAAAAAAATCAGAGGTTCCATAGGACAGTTTTGCGAGTATCGGTTCAATCGCCCACATGATGCTGGCGAGTAGTATGGTGGCAACACCAACATATTTTATGTTCACAAACGAAGATAAAAGGTATAGAGCTTAAATTGTTTTTCAAACCTATTGAAATGAGAAAGGAATTTTTTTTTTATTTTTTATGTTCTTCCAAATCTTAACCAATTAAATTATTCGTCATGGTAAATTTAGATAACACTAATAAAGGTAAGATTGATATAGGACTATGGTTAAAACATCGCTAGGTTTGGAAGAGAATTTTGAGGCTGTTTTATGTTATCTTGGTCTTTGGGTTACCGGATTGATCTTTTATTTTGTGGAAGATAAGAACAAGTTTATTCGTTTTCATGCGATGCAATCGATATTAGTGTTTCTTCCTTTAACAATTCTTGCATGGATCTTTGGGGGATTTTTCGGAATTTTTAGTTACGGTTCTGCATGGGCTTTTTTTGTATGGATTAGCTGGTTATTCTGGGTTCTTCTTTTTATTCTGTGGATTATTCTTATGATGAAAGCGTACCAGGTGCAGAAATATAAACTTCCGATTATTGGAGATATTGCTGAAAAAAACTCATAATTATCAAAGCTTTTTTTATTTTTATTCCTTTTAGCTTGTCGTTTAATTGTAATTGATTTCTTTTGGGGAGTGGATGCGTATATAAGTTTTAGATTAGGGTAGTTGAGGGTTATTTTATCTTGTAGAAACCATAAGTTTAAATATTATTTAAAATAATATATAATACATAAATATTAAAATTAGTCTAAACAAACAGAAACGATGAGATAGTTAATATGCCCAATCAAGAGAGCGTTTCAATTAAAAAGGCAATCGAAGACCTACTACAAACAAGTATCTTTAAAGAACTATCCAAATCAAACGACCCGGAGTTTACACAACAACTCGCATTATGGCTTGTGAGATATATTCTTGTTCTTGCTTCTATGAAGAGCTCTTTAAAGATAAGTTTTGAAGAAGCTTTATTAAACTTACATGGAGAACAATTTCAAAAGATTATCGAAATAACCGAAAAAACATTTAATAAAAAAAATGATGACGCAGAAAGAGATACTTCGTATATCCGATAAAAAAATATAACCAATAAATTCAAAATAAAAAGCACAGTAAGAGATTTGTCATCTCCTACCGTTTCTGTGATAATTCTACTCTACCATTTGCGAGTTTTCTGCCAGTATTCTTTTAACTCATGTAATGCTTGGTCTAAGCAAATAGTGGTCTTCGCAGTGCAGATATGGGTCGGTTCTACGGGGAATGTTGTGTTGTACGGAAGTTTCCATGTCTCACAGATGTAGGGGTCAAGCAACACACCGAAATTGTTAATCTGTCCGTTGCATTCGGTATAGGTCGTGAATGTTCCGACTCGGGAGTGATACTTGTCGTACACTGGCATTTCAATTAATTCCTCAATCGGGCAGGTGGTTGGACCACAAGGGACTGTTTTGTTCCAGTATTTGCAGAGGTCGTCCATGGTTTTAGTTAAGGTCACCGTGTTCCCAACGGTCCTGATGTAGTCATTATAGACCGGGAACAGCTTATTTGCGCCTCTAAAATAGGTGTTCCTCGCGTAGTCATTCATCTTTATCCCAAAGAAATACCCGGGATAGTCTTGGTTCCAACTGTTCCATGTTTTATCTACCCAGCCGATTGCGTTACCGGTTGCGTCAAAAACTTCTTTTCCAATTAACTCATTCGAGTTCCATATTTTCATTTATTACCACCTCACTAGTGCATCACTTAATAACGAATGAATTGATTTAAATGTTTCTGTTAAGAAGCAATTTCTTGCTTGCATCACGCACTTTTGTTATGATTTTTTTTATTAGCTGCAGCTGAGAATACTGCGTGGTCTGAAGCATCAGCGTAGGACCCGCAGATGGAAAGCTGCATCTCTTTTTTCTCCAATCAAACTATATCTGTTTTTTGTCGCACGCGGCAGGCATTTCGCCTGCCCTCTAAAGGTGCGACAGGAGAAAAAAATTGTATGATAGATGTAATTAGCTATAGCCCTAAAAAGATTGCGGGTGACACCCGTAATAACTGGGTGACCATGATGTTCGTCACCCACAACAGGTATAACTGTCTTCGAAAACAAATCTATATCGAAGCCCTTCTCCAAGCGTTCCACGACCTGGAACGTTTCGGTTTTGAGTTCGGGGAATTCGGCTTTGCACTCAACCATGTCCATTTCCTGGTGAACATCCCAAAACAGTACTCCATTCAAACCGCTGAGATCATGCTCAAATCCTATACGGCCAAGAAAATGTTTGAGCACTTCCCTGGCTTCAGAAAGAGATACCCACGCCGTGGATTCTGGAGCGGGTACGAGCATCATGAGTCCACAGGATGGAAAAATCTTGAACAATCTACTGCCTATGTCCGGGACCAAGCACGTCACCATAATGCGTACGTCATCGATGAAAAACAGCAACGACTACCAACCGGAGCGTGACCGCCGAGCGGGGATACGGCAAGACCTATGGGCTTGCCGAGGAAGCGAAGGCGGAACGGGGATTATAAGGGCGCA
>Ga0315277_10001399_pt1 | contig 35237 bp, 32 predicted proteins | sample YL17G05_15_MG_FD_203695 | JGI IMG/M metagenome (GOLD analysis project Ga0315277, IMG submission 203695) | Sediment microbial communities from Yellowstone Lake, YNP, Wyoming, USA - YL17G05_15 | ecosystem: Environmental > Aquatic > Freshwater > Lake > Sediment | place: USA: Wyoming | collected...
CGAATTGAGATGTATCTGCGGGAAGTCAATGAAGATCCGGTAGTGTTTCGCTGGAAGTACAAGCTCGATTGCCTTTCCGTTGTGTAGGTTATTTATTGATATGTTATTTAGGAATCGCTCTACTAGGCAGGTGCCCAGGTAGCGTGGGGAAAAACCCTTAGGATTTCCCGGCCACAGCTGGGATTTTACTGCCAAACGATGTCGCAGGATATGGCATTTGCACACGCCTCCCATCAGCACGGCAGATTGATATCCCTGCTCACGAAAAATGGGGCCAGCGCTCCCTCTTCATGGGATAGCGATCTTTCCGGTCACGCCGACTGACCGTGAAGCCGCGGGCGATTTATCGGCAGTTTTACCCTCACTGTGGTGCCGGCGGAGCCGGAGCAAATTTCCATGAGGCCGCCGAGCAGCCGAACACGCTCCCGCATCCCGGCGATTCCGATACCGGGCAACGCCGTACCCCTGTTCAACTGCTTCAGAATCTCCTTGGATATGCCGCAACCATGGTCAGCGATCTCGAGGAGGAGTTCACCGGGCTTATTGCGGAAAAGGATTTCGGCAGTTGCGCTGCCCGAGTGGCGTTCAATATTGGAGAGCGCTTCCTGTGCGATGCGGAACAAGGTGGTTTCCGCATCGACGGGGAGCCTGCCCCGCCGGCTGGGGAAATTGAGACTGACTTGTGGACCGAGCCTCCGGTTAAAGCCATTGACATAAGCGCGGAGGGCGGGGCCCAACCCTTGCTCTTCGAGCAAGGGTGGTTGGATCAGGTAGGCAAGATTGCTGAGATCCTTGCAGCATTCGCCCACCAGGTCCAGACATTCAGTGAGGTTCCGTTGGGCGGCCGGCGGCAGTTTGGGCGACGCCTGGCCGACGAGGTTCAGCTTGAATTCCAGGGCGGCGAGGCGTTGGAAGGCGCCGTCATGCAGCCCGCGTGCGATGCGGCGCCGATCTTCCTCCTGGACTTGCAGCAGGCGGGCGGAAAGCGCGTGAAGGACCTCTTCATTCCGTTTCTGGTCGGTAAGATCCGCAACGACGACGCAAAAACAATCGACTCCGTCGAGCTTCAGGCGATTGACCGACAGGGACACCGGTACCGGCACGCCGCCGGGCGCTTTCAACCGCACTTCGCACTTTGCGCCGATCCCCAGTTCGCGGGTGAGGAGCGCGGAAAATATATCGGCATCCTCCGGGACAATGAAATCATGGAAACTGGCGCCGATCACGAACTCGTGCGGGATCGCGAGCATGGAGGCTAATTTCTCATTGGAGAAAAGGATCAGGCCGGTTGGCGCAACGGTGAGAGCGCCTTCCGCCATGTTTTGAACCATGAGCCGGTATGCTTCATCGGCTCCTTTTAGCGTATACACGCGATCCCCGTCAGGACCTGAGGCCACAATCGCGTCGACCTCGCCGCTTCGCAGAGCGCGCAGGGTTTCTTCGGCTGCGTTGAGGCGTTCCTGGAGCTTTCGTGGCATACTCTACTCTCCTGCCATTTTGCGGCTAGAGCGCGGCGTTCTCGGGAACAATATCCAGCCCCAAAAGTAGGCGCTCCTTATTCGACAGATCGCCGATCAGTATGCGCAACGGGAGCGGCAGCTTTTTTAGCAGCGTTGGCGTGACGACAATCTGCTCCCGCTTGACTTGTTCGGGATGCTGGTAGATATCGATTACCTTGAGTTCGTAACAGCCCTGCAACCTCTCTTCGCAAAGGGTTCGGATATTCCATATCGCACGAAGCGATTTCGGAGTGCTGCCAGTCACGAACAGCAGCAGATGGTAGCGCCCCACGACAGGCTGCCGGAAAGGAGCTTCCTCGAGTTCCTTCCCTTCGTCATGAGTTTTTCCGCTCTTGCGTTTCACGATATTCCTGAGGCGCGTGGGCGCAGATCGAGGCCAACCAGCACACGGTCGGTATTCGATAGATCCCCAATGATTTTCCGGACCGGCTCCGGGAGCTTGCGCACGAGAGTCGGAAGCGCAAAAATCTGGTCTCCCTTGGCTAGTTCCGGATTCTTCTTTAAGTCAACGACTCCAATTTGATATCTGCCGCCAAGGTGTTCTTCGCAGATCCGCTTCAGATTGGTGAACGCTTGCAGCGATTTTGCAGTCTGTCCCGCGACATAAAGCCTCAACTCCCATGTTGATTCCTTGGAGTTTTTCCGTTCCCGAACTGCACGTGTTGCTAATGTTTTCATCTCCGGTCGTCACTCGCTCTTGCGCTTTTTGCGTTCCCGGCCCGAGCACCTTGGTTTAATGCCCGGCTCTTCGCCATTTCACCCTGGTCCTGCTGCCACTTCTTCAACTTCATTTGCTCTTCTGCGATGAACCGCCTCGATTCTTCCTCTTGAATCTCCAGTTCCAGTCGGAGGACGTCCATCTGGGCCTCGATCGCCTTCCGCTTGCGATCGAGTGCACGCTGCTTGGTTTCGATTTCCTGCTTGGCGAGCAGCGCCTGCGAAGCGTCCTTGGCCTCCCGGGCAACGCGAGCCGAGCCGGTGAGCAGACCGGTCTCACCGAGGTAAACATTCCGAAGCTCCACGCCACGATCGGTCAAAAGGAATTCGCGGATTTGGTTCGAGTGAGCCGCGCCCCTGGACTTGAGGATGTTGAGGATCCGGTTCCGCTCACCGCCGCTCTCGATGTCACGCAGCAGCAGCCACGTGTCCACCAGTGAGGCGATGTTCACTTCAGTTTGCTCCTGCGCAGCCGCTCCGCCCGTCAATGTCGTCATCAAAGCCGTGATTTGCTTTTGCTTTAAGAAATCGATGAGACGCAGCAGCATGCTTCGGGTCTCGGCCTGAGTGCCGGAGTCTACCACTCGTCCGGTCATCGGGTCCACCACAACGATGCTCGGATCGAAGTTCCTGATGATCTTGTGCATTTTGGCTAGATGCATTTCGAGACCGAACGCTGTCGGCCGCGCGGCGTGAAACCGCAGCAGGCCTTTGCGGATCCAACGGTCCAGGTTGATGCCAATCGACCGCATGTTGCGTGTCACCTGGTAGGCGGATTCTTCAAAAGCAAACATGATACATCGCTCTCCGCGGGCGCACGCGGCATCGGCAAAATGAGCGGCCACACTGGTTTTCCCGGTGCCGGCCGTGCCGGAGATCAGGATGCTGCTTCCCCGGAAGTAGCCTTTACCGCCGAGCATACAGTCCAGCGCGGGAATGCCCGTCGAAATCCGCTCGTCGGAGACGGCATGCTTCAGGTCAATTGAGGTTACCGGCAGAACCGAGATACCGTCCTGGTCGATGAGGAATGGGTAATCGCTCGTACCATGCATGGAGCCTCGGTATTTGACAACGCGAAGACGCCGGGTGAAAACGGTTCCCGTCACCCGGTGATCGAGCAGGATGACGCAATCGGAAATGTACTCTTCCAAGCCATGGCGCGTGAGCCCACCCTCGCCGCGCTCGCCGGTGACCACAGCCGTGAGCTTTTTATCCTTGAGCCAACGAAACAAACGCCGGAGTTCCGAGCGCAGAATTGCCTCGTTTGCGAGGCTGGCGAAGAGAGACTCGATGCTGTCGATCACCACCCGCTTGGCTCCAATGGAGTTGACGGCTTGACCGAGCCGAACGAATAGCGCCTCCAGGTCGTACTCGCCCGTTTCCTCAATGAGACTGCGTTCTATGTGTACGTAGTCGATGGCCAACTTCTTTTGCGAAATGAGCGCATTAACTCCGAAGCCGAGCGATCCCACGTTGTGTGCGAGTTCCTCGGCGGTTTCTTCAAAGGAGACGCAGACCCCGGGCTCGTCATACTGGGTTGCTCCGCGCACAAGAAATTCCATGCCCAGCAGTGTTTTTCCACAGCCTGCCCCGCCACACACAAGGGTGCACCGCCCTCTCGGCAGCCCGCCGAACGTAACCTCATCGAGGCCTTGGATTCCGGTTGGGCATTTCGAAATCCCGTCTATTGGGAGTTTGGATTTCTTGGCCTTAGCCATAGCCGCGCGCGCTCCTGTTCTGTTTTGAATGGAGACCCTCAGTCATGAAGTACCACGTTCAGCAGGCCACCATGGACGGTCAATCCGGCGGCGTCGTACTCGATAAAGCCATGCTCCCTGAACCTATTCATGAAATGACTGATCCGCGATCGGGTCGTGCCGACCATTTGTGCCAGGGTATCCTGATTCACTCTGGGAATTACAGGTTCGGCCCTGCTTTCCTTGCCGAAATGGGAAAGCAGTAAGAGAACCCGGGCCAGACGCTTTTCGCTCGAGTGGAAAAGCTGGTCCACGAGATCCGCTTCGTATCGGATGTTGCGGGAAAGCAGATGCTTCACAAACAATTCCGAGATGTCGTGCTGTTCGTGAAGCCTTTGCGCCATCAGCGACTTCTCAATTTTGTCAATGGTGCAATCTGTGATCGCAACCGCCGTTGCCATCCGCACCGGTTGGCCGGCGAGGCATCCCTCGCCGAAAAACTCGCCGGCGCTCAGAATGGCGACGATCGCTTGTTTGCCCTGTTGGGATATTACGGAGAGCTTCACCTTGCCTCGCCGGAGGTAGAATAGGGAATCCGCAGGTTCTCCTTGCCGGAAGATGTAGCGGTCCGCTCCACATTCCATAGCGGCCTTGCCGCGGAAGATGCCATTGAGCAAAGCTTCCCAATCGACAGGCTTGGTCTTTTTGTTCTCCATAATAACCTCCTTCTGACCGCTGAAGGCGTCATGTGTGGGCTGCAAATCTGTCCCTGGTAATCGGTCGCTTCCAGTCGATTTATTGAATTGTCTTGCTCGCGTGCAGTCACGGAAGACCTCTCGTCCGCCCACGCGGGCCACAAACATCCGACGTTGTCATGATCAGCCACTTCCACCGCTGGCGCTCAACGCCTCCTGCTTATCGTTTTTGGCCTGCCCCCTGGCCCGGTTTATAAGACCCGAGCAGCGCTTGGGTACCAAGCCAAGCAGTTCCTTATATTGCATGAAGCAAACAGGGCAGAATGTATGGGAAAATGTGACGTCCTGTTCCTGAATTCCGTATCTGCTCAGGTGTGCACTCAGGCTGTACCAGGCGCCGGCAGCTGCGATATCGTCACGCGCCTCTCCGCACACACAGCAAACGCAGATCACTTGCATTTCTTGCCACTGCCGCAGAACCTGTGCCATGGCTACCTCCCGAATCACCCACCTGAAAGAAGTCATCACCCGTGCTCGCTCCCTTATAAGGCAGCCTTCCCCGCATGGGAACTGGGCAGGTGCCCAGTTCCCATGGGGAAAACCCCTAGGATTTTGCGGCCAAAAGAGCAGTTTGGATGAAGCAACGGGCGTTTGACGCGGGTATTTCCTGCCCAAACACGCGCTTCGATTGACTCGGCACCCGGTTGGGAAGGATAATGTAAGATGTCTCGGCAAATTGCAGAAAATCGCTGACACGCTCGTGAGGAGGGCGGCACTGGTGGCAAAGAACAAACGCAAGTCGCGGCGCGTCCGCGACGCGGAACGCGTATCCAGGGCGACGTCGGATGCCCCGGACCGGGAGCATGAGCCGGCAACGGGCCCGGAGGATGACCGCATTCCCTTGATACGGGATTGCGAAGAAGAGGATCCGCTGCCAATGGCGGCTTTCCCCGTCGTCGGTGTCGGCGCTTCCGCCGGAGGGTTGGAGGCGTTCACGCGGCTCCTGCAACACCTTCCCGCCGATACCGGAATGGCTTTCGTCTTTGTCCAGCATCTTGCTCCTCAGCATCCCAGCATGCTGGCCTCGTTGCTGTCGCGAACGACCCCGATGCCGGTTATGGAGGTTCAACACGGCATGCCGGTTCAGCCCGACCATGTCTATATAATCCCGCCCAATACTCTGATGAGCATCGCGGGCTCCGTCCTGGAACTCGAGCCTCGCCCGGAGGAGCGTGGCGCACCCAGGCCAATCGATTACTTCTTCCGCTCCCTGGCGGTGGACCGGAAGACAATTGCGATCGGCGTGGTCCTGTCCGGCGCGGACTCCGATGGGGCTTTGGGCCTGCAGGCAATTCGGGGAGAGGGCGGCATTGCCATCGTTCAAAGCGAGTGTTCGGCCAAACATCCCGACATGCCGCGAACCGCAATCGCGGCTGGAACCGTCGACTTGATCTTGTCCCCTGAAGAGATTGCGGGCGAGTTGGAAAGAGTTGCACGGCACCTTTCCCTTTTCCGACTCGAGCCTGCGGCTGTTCCCCGGGAAAACGGCGCGGACGAGTCTCAACTAAACCGGATCTTCGCGCTCATACGGGAAGCCACCGGGGTGGACTTTCGCGGATACCGGCGCGCAACGATCCGGCGGCGCATCACTCGCCGGATCATCCTGCAACGCCATAAGGATCTGGAGGCATACATTTCTGATCTGGAATCCAATCGTAAGGAGCTGCTGGCGTTGTGTGAGGACCTGCTGATCAATGTCACCAGCTTTTTCCGTGATGCCGAGGTTTTTCTGGCCCTCGACAAAGATATCTTGCCGCGACTGTTGCAGGAACGGTCAAGCGACTTGCCGGTGCGCGTGTGGGTGCCTGGCTGTTCCACAGGGGAGGAGGTCTACTCGATCGCCATGTGCCTGATCGAGGCGAACACGAGGCGTCCCGCGCCGGTCCCGATCCAGATCTTCGGCACCGACCTCAACGAGCGGGCGATTGCAGTGGCTCGTACGGCCACTTACGCGGAGAACCAGGTCGCCAAGGTCTCACCGGAACGGCAGGCACGCTTTTTTACACGCCTGGAGAACGGCTTCCAGGTCCTTAAGTCGGTTCGTGAAATGTGCGTCTTCGCGCGCCAGAATCTGCTCGTGGACCCGCCCTTCTCACGTCTCGATCTGATCAGCTGCCGGAATGTTCTGATTTATCTCGAATCCGCGCTGCAGCGCCAGGTGGCCGCTACATTTCACTATGCGCTGCAACCGAAGGGCTACCTGATGCTGGGCCTTTCCGAGAGTCTGAGCAACGTCCCGGGCCTGTTCTCACTCGTCGACAAGCCGCACAAGTTTTTCACCAGAAAGATCGCTCGAGTCCACGCGGAACTTATCGGCCGTGGATTCGCCGGCGGGCAGCAGCCAAGTCTCCTCCCGCCCGCGCCATCGATCGGCAGGGAAAAGTCATTCGAGGCAGAGCTTGAAAAAGAGGCCGGGCGCATCGTCCTGTCCGAGTATGGGCCTGCCTGGGTGATCGTGAACGAAAGCTTCGAAATCCTCCAGTCGCACGGGGACACAAGCCCGTATTTGCGTCTCGCTCCGGGACGGGCTACGCTGGCACTCTCCAAAATGGCGCGGGAGTGCATTCAGGGCGAGTTGCGAAAGCTCCTGGCCAAAGCAAAGAGCGCAGCGGGCCCGGTCCAGTCAACCCTCTTACAGGAGAGCGGGGATGGCGAGATCGGCACCGTCCGGTTGGAAGTGCGTCGCATTACCGCCCCAACGGATGATGGCCGATGTTTCCTCGTCCTGTTCTTCAGCCGCGCAAAGGCGCGGCTCGCCGAGCCGCGCGAACCTTCGGGAAGCACGAGGTCACGCCGCAGATCCAAAACCGGCTCGGCCGATCTGGAGCGGCTCCGGCAAGAGCTTATCCTGACCGAGCAGCGCCTCCAGTCCATCATCGATGAACGCGATGCGGCTAACGAGGAACTCACCTCCGCGAATGAAGAGATCCAGTCGAGTAACGAGGAACTGCAGAGCATCAACGAAGAACTGGAGACTTCGAAGGAGGAGCTGCAGTCGAGCAATGAGGAGCTGAACACGGTCAACGAGGAGCTGCGGAACCGCATTCAGGAACTGGCCAAGCTCAGCGACGATCTTGCCAATCTTCTGAAGAGCGCGTCCATGCCGATGCTGATGATCGACAACGAGCTCCGTATCCGGCGGCTCACGACATCGGCCGAACGCCTCTTCGGTTTCCAACCCGGCGACATCGGCAGGCCGATCGTGGACATTCAGATGCGGCTCAGCATGGACGACCTGGAACCGAGGATACGGAGGGTTCTCGAGACATTGAACCCGGAAGAAACGGTGTTGCAGGATCGCCGGGGATGCTGGCACGTTCTGCACGTTCGGCCCTATCGGACGGGAGACAACCGGATCGAGGGCGCGGTTCTGGTCCTGGTGGACATCGACCAGGCTCGGCGCGCGCAGATTGCGGCCGACTCGGCGCGCAAGTTCTCCGAGTCGGTCGTCGAGTCGGTGCAAACACCTCTCCTGGTGCTGCGGAGCGACTTACGGGTTCGAATGGCGAATCCCTCCTTCTTCGAGTCGTATGGGCTGCAGCCCACCGACGTTGAAAATCAGTTCTTCCATGAGATGAGCGGGCAACAGTGGAACCTGCCCGGCCTGCGGACTGCTTTAGAGAGGCTCTCCGCTGACCAGGAATCGATCGAGCCTCTCGAGTTGGAGCAGGAGTGCCCTGAATCGGGCGGGAGGACGGTCTTGATCCATGCCCGCAGGGTCCATCCCGATGGCGAAAATCAAATCCTCGTCGCAGTGGAGGACATCACCGCTCAAAAACGAGCAGAACGCGTTCTGGTCGAAGAGCAGGAACGGCTGAAGCGCAGTGTGCGGCTTGGTGAAACGGCTCTGTACGACAGCGAAGCAGCCCTGTTGCGCACCCGCGAGGAATTGCGCGCGCTAACCGCAGGCCTGCTCAACACCCAGGAGGAAGAGCGCCGCCGCGTGTCCAGGGAACTGCATGACGACTTGAGCCAAAAGGTGGCCAAGCTGCAGTTTGATGTGGAGTCGCTCGAACAACAGCTTGCTCCCGATCTGATGGATGGAAAGAGACGGCTGCTGGCAATCCGCGATGAAATCGGCACGCTCGCCAATGACCTCCGCAGGATCGCCTACCAGCTTCATCCTGCGGCCCTCGATCACCTCGGCCTCGCCGTCGCGATACGCACCTACAGCCAGGAGTTTTCCGCGCGCGAGAGCCTCCCGGTCCAATTCACGGCGCGTAAAGTGCCGGCGCGAATTCCAACGGAAGTCGCAAGTGCTCTCTATCGGATCGTTCAGGAGGCTCTGCGCAACGTCGCCAAGCACGCGGGCAAGACGTCGGTAACCGTCACGCTGACTGGAGGTTCGAAACAGCTATCCCTGTCCATTCAGGATCATGGTGTCGGGTTTGATACACACTCAGTGCAGCACAAGGGCGGACTGGGGCTGATCGGCATGCAGGAACGCGTGCGGCTGGTCCGGGGAGAGTTTTCGCTGGAGACGCGACCCGGCCGCGGCACCGCCATCATGATCCGGGTACCGCTGAATTGAGGGGTAAATGATATGCGCCCACGCCTGCTGCTCGCCGACGACCACACCCTGTTGCTCGAGGGCATCCGGCTCATGCTGGAGCCGGAGTTTGAGCTGGTAGGCAGCGTGGAGGATGGACTGTCGCTTCTGGCGGCGGCCAAGACCTTGAAACCCGATATTATTCTCCTCGACATTTCCATGCCGGCTCTGAATGGCATCGACGCGGCACGCCGGCTCCGAAAGCTGCTGCCTTCGGCCAGGCTGATCTTTCTGACCATGCATGCGGACTCCGATTATGTGGCGGAAGCGTTTCGGGCGGGAGCCATGGGGTACCTCTTGAAGCGCTCCGCGGCTTCCGAGCTGAAGATCGCCATCCGCGAGGTGATGAAAGGCCATCATTATGTAAGCCCGCTCGTGACCCGGAACGCCCTGGAGTTGCTGATTTCGTCTGCGAAACCGGGAGGCAAGCCCTCGGACCGCCTGACCCCGCGCCAGCGAGAGGTTCTGCAATTAGTGGCTGAAGGGCGAAGCCGCAAGGAAATTGCGTCCATCTTGAATATTTCCGTTAAAACGGTGGAGTTTCATAAGGCGACACTCGCCCGGGAGCTCAACTTGCACACCGTTGCGGATTTCACTCGCTATGCGATCGAGCATCACATCATCGCCACCGAACGCTCTTCCTGACGCTAGCCCGCATTTCTCACCAGGTTTCGTAGCGAGGCGGCGCAGACGGGCATGGCTACAAGGCGCGCGACAGGAGGGCTCCGCAGGCGTACATGACAGTACGTCGAGGAGCCCGACCGAGCGCAACGCAGTAGACATGCCCGGATCCGCCGCCGCGGTAGAAACCTGGTGAGAAATGCGGGCTAGATCCGATCGAAAACGGCATCGTCCCTGACAAGTGCCGGTCCCAAATTGCCGGGGTTCTTTTCCTTGAAAACCAGGCGACTGCCCAGTTCGCAACCAAAGCCTGAGAACATAAAATTGGCAGTGGCGCCGGACATGAGTCGATATGGACATGAGTCGATATGAAAACTTAGGTAGCGTTATGCCCTCAAAAATCATGATTGATGCCGATTTCATACGATTGTCCCTCAAGGAGCTCGAGAGATTCAGTGCCGAAGACGAAAGGGTTGCAATGAGCTATAGGGCGATCATGGGGAACGCTGTCGAAGCCGAACTTGAGAAGGGCTCCAAAAAAGAGATCATTCAGCTCCTGCTTGCAATGGGCAATCTCAACAAACTTTATTTCATCGTGCGATCAGGGATCATGACTCTGATAAGCGGCCTGGCCTTCCTGATTGCCACGATCCTGCTGGGGACGATAGGCGCACTCCAGGTTGTGATCATAGGTCTTCTATGCTTTATAGCCTCTCTTTTCATTTCAAGGCTGACGGACCGGCTGATCAACAGGGGAACGAACCGGATCATAACGTTCATGGATAAACACGAAAGGCTGAGAGAAGCTATTCTTAGGAACTTGTAGGCCATCGCTCCGGAGCACTTAAGTTAGGGCCTGTCAATGAATAACGTTTACACTTTGGCGCGCGCGCCGGGCGGGCAGATGCAAGGCGCCGCGACGCAGGCGATGTGATGACATCGTCGAGGAGCGGCAACGCCGCAGATGCCCGCCCGCCGCCGCGCCCCCTCGGGCTGCGGCCCGCAGGCCCGCTGGCTGCGTTGCTCGCTCCTTACATACCACAGTGGGTATGCTCGTCGCTCGCGCCTTGCTAGCGGGCCTGGGGGCCGCAGCAAAGTGCAAACGTTATTCATTGACAGGCCCTTAAGTATGCTGGTCCTTACCAACCATGCGATTTGCAGCCAAGCTGAGAGGCTGATGCCTGACGATTCTTCATGATGCTGGGATGCTGATGTATTGACGGAAATTCGGCTATCCTATAGGCTATTCCACGCATCACAAGCGCGGGTATTCCCTCGCAAAAGACTGCGACCTGCACGGATTCACCCCGGAGGAAAGGGAGATCTTTGCTTTGCTGGTGCGGTATCACCGCCGCGCAACCTGAGCTCCTGCGCCGGCCTGGCGAGCGTTGCATCCGGTCGCGGATATAGGGAGGAGATGTGGCGAAAACGGCAAAACGAGGGGTGCGCCGCACCCGGTCAGGGTCTGCATCGGTTGCAGCCACAATTCCTGAAGATGCCAAGTTTTTTCTCAACCGGGAGTTGTCGCTGCTGTCCTTTTTCCGCCGCGTTCTGGAGGAGGCCCAGGACGACCGCAACCCGCTTCTTGAGCGCATAAAATTTCTGGCCATCGTAGGCTCGAATCTGGCGGAGTTTTTCATGGTGCGCGTGGCCGGCCTCAAGCAACAGATCGAAGCGGGCGTGTTCGAGCTGTCTATCGACGGGCTTACACCTGCGCAGCAGTTGGCCGCCATAGGACAAGCCGCACGGCAACTGACGCATGATGTCCGCGATTGTCTGCAAAGTTTGCTGCCTCTGCTGGGAGCGGCCGGTGTTCACGTGCTGGATTTCGCGGCACTGGATGAAATCCAGAAGGCGCACGCCAAGCAGTACTTCGACGAAACGGTTTTCCCCGTCCTGACGCCGCTGGCGTATGATCCCGGACGGCCGTTCCCGCACATATCCAATATGAGTCTGAACCTGGCGGTTATCCTCCAGGATGAGGGCGGAGTGCGCCGGTTCGCACGCGTGAAAGTCCCGAATACCCTGCCGCGGTTGCTGAACATCCCTGCCTCCGCGAGCGCCGCGCCCTTGCCCGGACAGGAGTCGCACGAGAGAACTCTGGTTTGGCTGGAGCAGGTTATCATCGAACACCTGCCCAGGCTTTTCCCGGGGATGGATGTCCTTGAAGCCCATCCATTCCGGGTTACGCGCGACGCGGAAATGCTGATTCAGGATCTGGAGGCCGAAGACCTGCTGGAATCCGTCGAGCGCGGTGTGCGCGAGCGGCGTTTCGGTTCGGTCGTGCGCCTGACTGTCGATCCTGGGATGCCGGACGACATCAAGAAGCTGCTGGCCGAAAACCTGAGCTTGGAACCGGAGGATATTTACACCCTGAACCCTCCGCTGGGAACCAGCGATCTGATCCAGTTGTGGGCGATCGACCGCCACGATCTCAAAGATCCGTCTTTTGTCCCGGTCGTGCCTCCGGAATTAAGTCCGGCGGAAAAGGACATATTCGCAGCGATTCGCCGCCAGGACATTCTGCTGCATCATCCCTATGATTCGTTCTCTCCCGTCATCGAGTTTCTGCAGGCCGCGGCACGCGATCCGGACGTGCTGGCCATCAAACAATCGTTATACCGCGTCGGGCATGATTCGCCGATCGTGCAGGCGCTGCTGGATGCGGCGCGCCGGGGCAAGCAGGTCGCGGTGCTCGTGGAGCTCAAGGCCCGCTTCGACGAGGAGAGCAACATCGAGTGGGCCAAGGCTTTGGAAAGCGAGGGGGTGCATGTAGTCTATGGGCTCCTGGGATTAAAGACGCACTCCAAGACCGCCCTGGTCGTGCGCAAGGAGGGCGATCGCCTCCGCCGTTATGTGCATCTGGCCACTGGCAATTACAATCCGTTGACCGCGCAGACTTATACGGATCTCGGATTGTTTACGTGCGCCGAAGACCTGGGGGCGGATGCTACCGATCTTTTTAATTACCTGACCGGCTATTCGGCGAAAAAGGATTATCGCAAGTTTTTGGTTGCACCCATCAACTTACGATCCGGCTTCGAGTCTCTTATCCGGCGCGAGATCGAGCGGCAGCAGGAGGGGAAACAAGGCCACCTGATTTTCAAAATCAACTCGCTGGTCGACAAGCCGATGATCCGCCTCCTCTATCAGGCCTCGCAAGCCGGCGTGCGTGTCGACCTGATCGTGCGCGGCATGTGCTGCCTGCGTCCGGGAGTGCCGGGCATGAGCGAGAACATCCGCGTGCTCAGCATTGTCGGCCGCTTCCTCGAACACAGCCGCATCTACTATTTCAGGAACGGCGGCAACGAACAAATCTATCTGGGCAGCGCCGATCTGATGCCCCGCAATCTTGACCGCCGCGTCGAGGTCCTCTTTCCAGTCGAGAATCGCAGCCTGATTCGCCAATTGCGCGACCAGGTGCTTGCCATCTACCTCGCGGACAATGTCAAGGCGCGGCTGATGCAGGCCGACGGTACGTACCTGCGTGTGCAGCCCGAAGAAGGCGCAGTGCCGCTGGACAGCCAGTCGTGGCTCATCAGCCGGCGGCCGCCGCCATGATCCGGAAAGGAAAAGGAAATTGCGTCCATCCTGAATATTTCCGTAAAGACGGTGGAGTTTCATAAGGCGACGCTCGCCTGGGAGCTCAACTTGCACACCATTGCGGATTTCACTCGCTATGCGATCGAGCATCGCATCATCGCCACCGAACGCTCTTCCTGACGCGAGATCCGATCGAAAACGGCATCGTCCCTGACAAGTGCCGGTTCCAAATTGCCAGGGTTCTTTTCCTTGAAAACTAGGCGACTGCCCAGTTCGCAACCAAAGCCTTAGAACATAAAATTGTCAGTGGTATAGGACTAAGGACCGATTGCCTTCCATGCTATGGATTGGTCTTTGGTATTCAGAAGGAGGTAGTTGTCATGGCCGAAAAGAAAAGTCAGCCTGTCGATTGGGAGGCTATCCTCTCAGGAATCTCACAAGGGAAAACCGTTAAGGAATACAGCGCGAACCGCACCATCTTCCGGCAAGGAGACCCCGCTGATGCCGTGTTTTTCCTCCGACAAGGCGCGGTGAAGCTGGCAGTCGTCTCAAAACAGGGCAAGGAAGCGATTGTTGCTATTCTGAACGCCGGTGAGTTCTTTGGCGAGGGTTGCCTTGCAGGTCAGCCGTTGCGCATGGCGTCAGCCAGCGCGACCACCGATTGCACGCTTATCCGGATCGAGAGGCAGGAGCTGGCGAGCCTGCTCCACGATCAGCATGCCATCTCCGAAGTTTTCGTCTCCCATCTGCTTTCCCGCAACATCCGATATGAGGCGGATCTTGTCGATCAGCTTTTCAACTCAAGTGAAAAACGTCTGGCCCGGGCTCTCTTGCTGCTTTCTCATTTCGGCAAGGAAAGCAGATCCGAACCTGTGCTTCCCAGAGTCAGTCAGAGTGATCTGGCACAAATGGTAGGCACTACCCGGTCGCGAGTCAGTCATTTTATGAATAAGTTCAGGGAGCATGGCTTTATCGATTACGCCGAAAGCGGCGGGTTGACGGTCAACAACAGCCTCCTGGGCGTAGTCCTGCACGACTAGCCCGCATTTCTGACCAGATTTCTACTGCGGCGGCGGATCCGGACATGTCTGCTGCGTTGCGCCTGGTTGGGCTCGTCGACGTACTGTCAAGTACGCCTGCGGAGCCCTCCCGTCGCGCGCCTTGTGGCCATGCCCGTCTGCGCCGCCTCGCTACGAAACCCGACGAGAAATGCTGGCTAGAGTTTTTTCAGTGCACGAGACCACTCATGGGCTTGCTTTTCGGCTTCCGTTTTCGCGAGTTCATACCGCTCCTGAATCCACCCGACCAGTCGTTCCTTTTTACCTCCAATCGCCTGTCATTCATCATGGGTGAGTTGGCCCCAGCGTTCTCGAGCTGAGCCGGTGTACTGTTTCCACTTTCCTTCCACTTGATCCCAATCCATGGTGTTGTTCTTCCTCACGGTTGAGCTTGGCCACTGCGGCTGGCAGCCTCATCGGTCTGACTATTTATTCCGAAGTGAATACCGATTCATGTCCGCCGTCAGTTGGGTTCCCGCCACCGACCTCCTGGTCTTCGTGCCCGTGACGATTTCCCTGTTGGTTACGTTCTTGCCATATAGCTCGGCATTGGCGTCGTTATCGGGCCGGAGGGTTGCCCCGTCCAGCGAGACACCGGCAAAAACACCCCGTGCGCGAGAATAGGATAGGATCTCCGCGTGCATCTTGAGATCCGTATCAGCCGACGAGGTGCGACCCACCGGCCCGGCGGCCACGGAAGCATCCGCACCCAGTGTGAATTTGCTCGCAAGCAGTTTCTCTACGCCCCCGGCATTCATGACTAGCATAACGGCGTCCGTCTCCGAGCCTCCAATCTGAAAACCAAAGCTCCCGCCTTCCACCTTGATGGCTGCCGGTGCCGACCAACCCGTCCCGCCTGCCAGGCGGCACATCATGAAGCCCCTGCCGAAACTTGCGCCCACGATGAACGCGCCCTTTTTCATTCCCGGAACGATCACGATACACTGGCAACTCTCAAGCAACTCCTTCGGGATGGCTTTATCCGGCGTCGCCATGATCTGCTTCATGACATCGGAGGACGCCTTCAAGCGTGATGCTGCGCTCTCGCCTGCAAACAGCATTCCCCCGGACAACACCCCCGCGGCGACGCAGGTAATTCCAAGTATTCTCAGTCTTTGCAGTTTCATAAATCTCTCCTTAGTTTCTGACTCCAAGGCTGGTTGACTTCATGACGCGCTCTTCGTTGCTCACAATATGCCGGTTGGCTTTCGCTTCGTTCGTCAGAGGAAAGCCTGGAGGAATCCGTAAGCAAGCCGTGGTCGTCACCCCGCCTCTACGCCTTTCCCGTTGAATGTACTAAGATTCGTCCGAGTGGCGTCAGCCTTATACCGCTCCACGTTCCATTTATACGCCGGGGAGAATGCAGTGTCAGTTCCGCATTGATCACGCCTGTGGTCAAGATAGCTCATGGCGGCATTCACGGCGACCGGCAGATCGGAATGGAGCAATTACAGGTAGCGGCAACCCGGGGCCATTACCTGCAGCCGCTGGCCAAAACCATGCTCGCTCTTGCCGCCGAGCGCGAGCATGACTTTGACCGTGCCCGCAAGTTATTTGCCGACCTGAACGGCGAGTTCCCCGCCAATCCCGTATTCGCGCACGAACTCTTGCTGCTCAAAACCCGTTAGCGGATCACGATCTTTCCCTTCATGCCGCGGTGACCGATACCGCAAAAAACGCAACACCTGAATTCCACGGTCCCGGCTTTTTCCGCCCTGTATTCCACCGTGGCGGTCTCTCCCTTTTTGATTTTCACACAGCTGTCCTTCACATCGGCAATCTCAAAGCCGTGCTCCCTATCCAGGGCGGTGATCTTAAAGATGATTCGGGTACCCGCTTTGACCTCCACGGTGTTGGGCGAGAATTCGTATTTCTTGGCCGTTATCTTCACTTCGATGGTTTCCGTACCCTGGCGCGCAGTTTGGGAGCGCATGTAGGGTGGGGCCATCAGCATCAACGGCATCAGCAGACCGACGACAAGAGTTTTTTTCACAGCAACCTCCTCCACCATCCATATCAATTTTAGACCGCGCCGGTCATTCTGGAAAGGGCCGGATGCGCGCGCGGCGAGGAAGGAAGCGCGGCAAGGGTGATAGCGCATTGCCGCTGCATCGCTGCAGAGCCCGCTCTTCTTGGGGAATCCTTCGGGCCAGGATCCATGCATTGGCCAGGGAGAAGACTACTGCGGTAAGATAAGCGCCGCACAGGGTAGGAATGGCGGCGAATTCCATGATGACCGCCACATAATTCGGGTGCCGGATGAAGCGATATGGCCCCCGCGTCACCAGCTTCATGTGCGGCACCACAATAATTCTTGTATTCCAATGCCGGCCCAGCGCCAGGATCGCCCAAAAACGCAGGATCTGCGCCGCTGCCAACAGCCCAAGCCAAACCGGCCACAGGGCATTCCAGCCGTGTGACCCATATCTCCATTCGAGCCACAGCGAAAGATAAAACAGGCTGTGAACCGCGACGATCACGAGATACTGCCGGCGGTCTGATTCCTGGCCACCGTGCGCCATAGCCCAGCGCCGGTTGCGTTCGGCAAGGGCAAGCTCGCCCAGCCGCAGCAAAATCAGGTAGGAAAACAAAACGAAGAACATGGACCGGGTCACCCCTGGATAAGCATCATCTCCGCGCTGAAACCTGGGCCCAAAGCGGTGATCAGCCCATACTCGCCGCGGCCAATGGCTTGAGACCTTACAAAGTCCTCCAGCACGAACAACACGGTCGGGGAGGACATATTGCCGTACTTGCGCAAAATACCGCGCGCCCGATCCATTTTGCCGTCCGTGAGGCCCAGTGCCTGCTCATAGGCTTCAATGACCTTGGCCCCACCCGGATGGGCAATGATGTGGCACAGATCGCCGAGCGCGATACCTTGAGCGGTGAGGAACTCCAAAAGAGCCGGGAGAGCCAGGCTGCGCACAATGGAGGGGATATCGCGCGAGAAAAGCACCTTGAGCCCGCGGTCGTTGATGTCCCATCCCATGACATCGAGACTTTCGTACCAGAGCGTACTCCGGCTGGCAAGGATCTGCGGCCCGGCATCGCCGGTTCCCGCGCCGGATACAAGCACAGCGGCGGCTCCATCGCCAAACAATGAAGTCGCCACCAGGTTGCTCTTGCTCAAATCGTTGCGCTGAAAAGTGAGGCCGCAAAGCTCCAGAGCCAGAACCAGCGCGCGCTCACGGGGAAAGGCCACTGTGTATTCGTAGGCCCTGGACAAGCCTGCGACGCCTCCCGCGCAGCCGAGACCCCAGATCGGCGTGCGCCGGACATTCGGGCGCAGCTTGAGGATGTTGATCAAGCGCGCATCGATACTGGGAGTCGCCAGGCCGGTAGTGGAGACGAAGAAGAGATGATCGATATCCTGCGGCACGAGATTTGCGTTCCGCAGGCATGAGGAGATTGCCGCCTCTCCCAGCTCCAGCGCGGTTTCGATGTAGTGACGGTTCTTCTCCGCGAAGGAATGATCGGTCTCAAACCACTCCTCGGGAACTGAAAAATATCGATTCTCCACCAGGGAGTTGCTGAAGACGGGCAACAGCCGATCAATGTCCGGATAAGTCTCATGGAAAAGGGCGCGGCAAAACTGCTGTGCGACCTGCTGGCCGACCCGGTGCCCGGGAACTGCCGTGGCTACGGCGCTGATGCGGCTCAATCGTTGAGGCTCGAGCCGGGTCTGATGCTCTTCCAGTGCTGCAGGTGCGGGCTTGTCGCAGTTCATTGGCAGGCCTTTCATGGACACGTTCTCTGACGAATCAACATACCAATGATTATTCTGCCCCGCCAGTCGAATTCAGGCAAGCACTCAAACCGGCAGAAAGGAACCGCGAAGACCTCCAAGACCGCAAAGAATTTGCGTGATTGGTGTCAGGTCTCCAAGATCCAATTTCCAGGCACACGAATCGTTTGCTGCCGAATGTATTAATGGATCCTGGAGACCTGACACCCGTGGATTCGGGACAAATTCAGGTTCGGTGGACCACTGGCTGGAGGCCAAGCCGGAGGACTTCCATCTCGGCCGGCGGCCCGGATGGGCTTTCGGCACGTCCAAAGCAGACAATCTCCGGCGCTGGTCCCGAGAACACCACATACGCGCTCTCTGTGGTGGTGACGGTGTTGGCGGCCCCGAACCAGGTGATATCATAGCCGCCGTATTTCGCGGTGCCCTTCGCAATCGCGAATTTTATCGGCGAAATATCGCCTCCTCCGGCTGCCCCCACTCCCCAGCCCGACACCACCGCGAATTTCGGAATGGCAAAACGCCAGTACTCGATGCTTTCGAATTTCGAGCCGACTTCGATCGCGGTCATCGACGGATTGCCGCCGTAGCACGGGTGAATTTTCCAGAGGAAACGCGTGTTCTGGCCGACGATCTCCTTCTTTTGGATGACTGGAGGCTGCCGGAGAGCCCTGAATAGCAGTTGGCGCCACTCCGGATCGCCCGCCGCCAGGCACGGCCTCACCTTGAGAGCGGCCGGCACGCTCTGGGCACTGATGCCGTGCAGCAATCCGATCACCGGGAACTCCGGTCCTAAATGCACCAGGGTATGATCGATCGACGCGATCAGTTCATCCGCGCAGACCCGCCGCGAAACCACCTGGTGGGTCAAGATATAAAGCCAGCCATCAAAATCGATGCTCAGCAGCCGATGCACGATTCTCTGCGAAAGCCTGAGATGCGATTCCACCGGCAGTGAATCATAGACTGCCTCGATATTCCCCTCCTTCAGCCGGGGCAACAGATAGGAAAAATCCCTTTCTTCCTTCCCTATCCACGCATAGCTGATCCAAAGGCGAGGCCGGATTCCTTGATCATCGAACACGTTGATATCCTAAAAAAACTGACCAGGATAATTATGGCGGCCTGCGGGCGAAAGATATGTGTTCAAGATCACGACTTGCATGAATGGATTTCTTTCCCGGTTCGGGTGAAACCCTCGTCAAAAGTGATGATTTTGATCACCTCGAGCACAAAAAAACAGCATTTGGGCGTTCCGGCCGGCACCCCGGGATGTTGATCCAAAGCATTGCGGTGAAAAATGGAAGTTTTTTTATTGCATGGATTTGCAGCGCATCTTCGTTGCTTTCGCAGCAGTGATTCCGTGCTGGCATGCGGATTGCTAGAAACTGGATGAGGTTGCGGGCAGGCCGTGTGGATAAGTGGATGGTCGGCCCGGCGCACAAAAGCAATATTCTTCATGGCTAATAAATGCCCACGCGGCAGTGAGGTAAGAATGCATCAATATGCATGGCTCGAACTCGAAGGTGATGAGTGGCATTTCTTGACATGCCTGTCCGCCAATCCGGAGAAATCAAACCGGCGCTGGACGGATCCCCGGTGCGCGCTCAAGGAATTGAGCAAGGAAGGGTGGGCCGTCGTTCGCCCGTACCCTCGGATTTCGAAAATGGAGAATGGAGGAATGGTGCAGGGATACGGGCTTTGCAGGGACCTCCCCACGATGCTCGAAAGCTGTTCGGCATTCCCGGCCTTGGGCAATAAGCTGCCATCCGCGGAGCGGGCGGTATAATGAAGAGCCCCCCGAGGGCAAAGGCGATAACTTAAGCCAGTGAATACTCCACCGCCTCAAGGCGGTGGCTTCGTTGTAACGGACTCAAGTCCTGTTCCGGGCAAAGCCCGGAACCATCCCACCTTCCGGCACAACTTGGTTTCGCGTGGCATACGGTCGGGATCGGGGTCGCAATCGGTTTCGGCTTTCGCCCGCGGCGTTTCGTACCCAGCAAAAAACCGGTCACGATTGCGATTCCGATTGCGACCCCGATACCGACCCCGACCCCGAACATCAGCTGCCAGTCCATTCACGTCAGGCGTAACTGGCCAAGACAAACTGCTGAAGCCGTCGCCTAAAGGCGAGGATTTTGACCCTCCCAGCATTGGACAATAAACATTTCATGTCGGAACGGCGGAGCCTTATCGAGGCTCGCCGCCGCAGGCGGGGTTTGCCTCAAAGGAATCAGAACAAGGAAAAACCCGAACTATAGAGAGCACGAGGGCTGTGGCGATCAGGAACCGCTCAGGGAGAGCAAAAATCGATTGCGTACCGTTTCCATATCTCGAGAGCCACGGCCAGGGATTTCACCATGGGCACCGTGTAGGTCGGCACGCCGTTTTCCGTCAGATACCTGCGCGTATGCGCCACATACTCGGAGAAACCCCGCGGCGAGAGGATCCAGGGTTTGGTCATTTCGTCCCTGAGTTCCACCAGCCGCTCCGCTATGTATTCCGACAGGTGAGGCACCTGGAGATACAATCCGACCACGATGATATCCGTTTCCTCATCCTGATTGAGCAGGCGCAAGGATTCGAGCAGCCGGTCGTCATCGGCATCGCCGAACAAGTCGAAAGGATTGGAGACAACACGCTGCGCGGCGGGTTCGCCGCCGGCTTGAAGAGTGGATTGTGTCTTGCTGACCAGCAGCTGTGCCAGGCGGATTTTGGTTTCGGGTGAGAATTCGGCCAAGCGCATGCCTTGGGTGGTCAACTGGTCCGCAAGGAGGATTGCCGCGCCGCCGCCGACGCTCACTACTCCTACGCGGTTGCCCATGGCCCGCTTTTGCGTCGTAAGCATCGACAGAATGTTGATCAGCAGCTTGGGATCCTCGGTCAGCTCTTCAATCAGGTAAAGACCGGCTTGCTGGCAAGCCGCCCGGAAAGCCTCGAAGCTCCCGGCCAGAGACGCGGTGTGCGACATCGTGGCCGCTGCCCCTCCCGCCATTCCTCCTTTGATCAGGATTATCGGCTTGCTTTTCGCCACCTTTTTCGCGATTTCCATGAATTGCAGGCCGTTCCGAAGCCCTTCCAGATAGATCGCGATGATCTTGATCCGCGGGTCATCGCCCATATGGGTCAGCAATTCGGGGATGGTAATTCCGCTTGCGTTTCCGCACGAGACCCACTTGCCCACCGACAGGTTGTCGGCCGCAAGCATCTCCAGCAACTCCAGGCCAACACCGCCGCTCTGCGAGATCACGCCGATCGGCCCCGGCCGTTTGACGAGACCGGAACGGTGCATGGGCAGAAACAAGGTATTGAGGCCGGAAAAGTTGTCGATGACACCCAGGCCGTTCGGCCCGGTGTAGACCACCCCGTATTTCTGGCTGATCTCGACGAGTTGATCCTCCAGGTCTTTTCTGCCGATTTCGGCGAAACCGTCACTCACGATAATGGCGCCCTTGCCGCCGGCCATGCAGAATTCCCGGAATGTACGAATCGTGGCTTCCGGGCTTACCGCCAGGACCGCGACTTCCGCCGGTTCCGGCAAATGCGCAAGACTCGGGTAGCACTTTCTCCCCAAGAGAGACTCGCGTTTCGGATTGATCGGGTAGAGCTTTTTTATGCGGCTCGAGTTCTTCAAAATGATCCCGCCCACCGTACCCGGACGGGACGCTCCGACAACCGCGACGGAGCGGGCATCAAAGATCGCCTCCAGGCTCTTAAGCCGCTCGTGAGAGAGGTCCACTGCCCGGGGATGCGTTACCGGCTGGTCCAAGATCATGCGCGCATCGACAATCGCAAAACCCGCGGGGTAAAGGATCACCGGATTCAGGTCCAATTCGGTGATCTCCGGGTGTTGCTCCATCATCTCCGAGACGCGAATCACCAGGTCGATCAACGCTTCCCGGTCCAGGCGCGGGCCCCGAAATCCGGAGATGATCTGGCCTGCCTTGGTCTTGGACAGCATCCGCTCGACATCCTGCGGAGTCAGCACGCCTATCCCGGGCGCCACATCCCGGAACAGCTCGACGAATCGGCCGCCGTAACCGGCCATGGTGAGCGCGCCGAAGAGCGGATCCTGGCGAGCGCCCACCAAAACTTCGAAGCCGGGCTTGACCTGCTTCTGAACCAGGATTCCATCGATGACGCGTGCGCCGGCCTTCCCGGCGTTCTCGAGAATTTCCTCATAGCTGTTCCGCGCGGTCTCGTCACCATCAATGTCCAGCAACACCACGCCGGCATCCGTCTTGTGAATGATGTCCGGGGAAATCAGTTTCATTACCACCGGATACCCGAGCGCACCGGCAACGGACACCGCTGCATCACGGGAGGTGGTCATCTCGCCCATAATGGATATCCCAAATGAGCCGAGGATCCGCTTTGCCGTGTTGAAGTCAGCCTGCCTGCGAAGCATGGTAATCTCACTATCATGGGTAGTCATGGAACCCTGCCGTTTCTCTCCAATCCCTGATTTCAAAGTCAGGCGGCTATTTTGTCCCAATTCATTGGAGAAATTGGATCGTCATCCCCTTTTCAATCTGTGCAATCCGTGGCGTATTTTGCCTGTGAAAAGCAGATGTGGCCGAAGGGAAAAACCATGGCAAAAACGCCTCGGATTCCATCCAGGCGCACGCCAGGGCCTTCCCTCTTCAACATCGGAATCCGGGCTAATACTATCACAGATTTCATTGTGAAACCGGCACGACATCCTTGAGCATTGGCGGCAATTTCCGTCTTTTTGCAGAGGACTCGAATATCCTTTAGGGAATCGCCGTCACCGGCAATCAGGTCGGCTCTGCGCCATGGCTACACTGCCTGCAAAATATGGCTGCATGGGGCGGCAGATGACGCGATAACCAAAGTCGGCGAGCGGGATCGAGGTGGACTTCATTGTGAATGATATGCAATGGGCGATCGAAGCAAAAGCCACGGCTTGGGTAACGGCAGATCATCTCAAGGGGCTTCGTGCCTTGCTGCAAGACCATCCTCGCATTGAGCAGCGCCTGGTCATCTGCCTGGAGCCCCACGCCCGCAAGATGGAGGATGGTACCCTGATTCTCCCGGTAAGAGAGTTTTGCGCTCAATTGGCCGGCGGCCAGCTGTTCTGAAGACGCCGCGGCAGCCTTCAACGCGCGCTGATTCTTGAACCTCGATTCCTCTCCGATCAACCAACTCATCGTCAACGGCGACGTACCATGGTGAAAATTGGGACGTCCTCAATTTCCCCAATTTCCGCTGGCAACCGGAATCGCAGCGGCCTTCCTCCCCGCCCGCCGCGCGGCAAGGTTGGATCCCATGCACGCCTTGCTCCACGAGTAGCCTTCCGGATCCGTTCGCCTGCGTTTGTTCTCGTCCCGGTAATGCATTACCATGTTTATGAGCCGCGGTATCCGGCTATGGAGGTGTTCTTATGAATGAAAGGCTGCGCTGGATCGATCGGCACTTCGTCTTCGATCTGCCTTTGTCCATGTTTCCCAATGTGCTGGAGCGTCTGCGGGGCACTCCGGCCCGTATCGAGGAGCGCGTTCGCGGCCGGGATGCGGCCACGCTCCGGCGCCGCCTCGAGAATACCTGGTCTGTCCAGGAAAACATCGGACACCTTGTCGAGGTCGAAGCGCTTTGGCTGGGCCGTCTGGACGATTTCGCCGCGGATTTGACCCAGTTGCGCCCGGCGGATATGAGCAACGCACGAACCGATGCGGCCGGCTACAACTCCAGAAACCTGGAAGAGGTGCTCTCGCGTTTCCGCGCGGTTCGCGGCCAGTTCATCGGCCGGCTTGAATCTCTGCCGCCGCTTCAGCTTCTATGCTCCGCGCACCATCCGCGCCTGAATCAGCCGATGCGGATTCTCGATCTCATGGTTTTCGCCGCCGAGCATGACGATCATCATCTGGCGCGAATAAGCGAGCTCTTGATGATCTGAGGTTACAGGTATCGTTTCATCATACCGATAATTTTCACAACCATACAAAATACAGGCCGGCAATTTCACATGGGGATAAAATAATCGGTATCGCTAAATCGGGGACGTCCGCCTGGTTTACCGAATTCCGGGACCCGGAAATCGGGTGAACGTGGCGGACGTCCCGCATTCAATCATGCCAATCGCTACTCTTCGAGCGTGGACAGGTCTCCTTCGTTCATGCCGGTGGCCCTCGCCTTGAGCACGCGCCGCATGATCTTGCCGCTGCGCGTCTTGGGAAGCGAAGCCACGAATTCGATCGTCTCCGGTTTGGCAATGGGACCTATTTCGTGCGCGATGTGCTGCCTGAGCTGTTCTTTCAGATCCTCGCTCGCCGCGTAGTTGGACCGCAGGATGACATAAGCGTGAATGGCCGTCCCCTTGATCTCGTGGCTCAAGCCGATCACCGCGGCTTCGGCAACGGCCGGGTGAGTGATGAAGGCTGATTCCAGCTCTGCCGTGCCCAGGCGATAACCGCTCACTTTGATGACATCGTCGATTCGTCCGATGATCCAATAGTAGCCGTCGCTGTCACGGCGGGCTGAATCCCCGGCCAGGTACTTCCCTGGAAACCTGCTCCAATACGTTTGGAGGTAGCGATCGGGATCTTTGTAGATCGTCCTCAACATTGCAGGCCAGGGGCGCTTGATGACCAGCGAGCCTTCTTCGCCCGGGCCTGCGGATTCGCCTTTCTCATTCACCACATCCGCTTCGATGCCGGGATACGGTTTCGCTCCCGAACCGGGTTTCAGCGGCATGGCGGGCATCGGCGTAATCATGAACATGCCGGTCTCCGTTTGCCACCATGTGTCCATGATGGGGCATTTCTCCTTGCCGATGTGCCTGTGGTACCAGCGCCACGCTTCGGGATTGATGGGTTCGCCCACGCTCCCGAGCAGCCGCAGGCTCGACAGATCGTGCCGGTTGGGCCAGGCGTGCCCGAAGCGCATCAGGCCGCGAATGGCGGTGGGAGTGGTATAAAAAATGTTGATGCCGTACTTCTCGATCATGCTCCACCATCGGTTCGGGAACGGAAACGCTGGCGAGCCTTCGTAGACAAAGGATGTGGTTCCGGCCATGAGGGGCGCATATACGATATAGGAATGCCCGGTTATCCATCCGGGATCCGCCGTGCACCAGAAGCGGTCTTCTTCCTTGATGTCGAATACGTCCGTGAAAGTGGCGTGCACACCCACCTGATATCCCCCGTGGGTGTGGACCACAGCCTTGGGTTTGCCCGTAGTCCCGGATGTGTAAAGGATGAACAGAGGATCCTCTGCGTCCATCACCTCCGTTTCGCAGAGCAGGTTGCTGCGCGTGAGCGGCAACGCCAGGAGTTCGTGGTACCAGAAGTCGCGGCCCGCCTCCATGGAGGTTTCCATGCCCGTGCGTCTCACGACAATTACGGTTTCGGGCACCGCCGTGCGCCGGAGCGCCTCGTCGACGATCTTTTTGAGTTCCACCAGCTTGCCGTTCATATAGCCGCCATCGGCGGTAATAATCACTTTCGACTCGCTGTCCTCGATTCTGCCGTGGAGGGCTTCCACCGAGAATCCTCCATATACCACGCTGTGCACCGCGCCGATCTTTGCGCAGGCAAGCATGGCAATGATCACTTCCGGGATGCGCGGCAGGTAGATGGTGACGCGGTCTCCCCTGGTGACGGCCATGCTCTTGAGTACGTTGGCGAATTTGTTCACTTCGCGGCCCAGGGCATGGTAGGAGAACGTGCGCACTTCGCCATTCTCGCCTTCCCAGATGACCGCCAGCTTGTTGCGCCGCCAGGTCCGGACGTGGCGGTCGAGCGCGTTGAGAACGATGTTGGTTTTGCCTCCCACAAACCACTTGTAAAACGGTTGGTTGGAATCGTCCAACACACGATTCCATTTCTGATACCAATCCAGTTCCGCCGCCCGGCGCGCCCAGTATGCGAGATAGTCGTTTTCCGCCTCGCGTATGAGTGCCTCAGGGTCCTTTATGTTGGCTCTCTCTGCCACTTCGGGCAAGGGATGGTAGACTTCAGGCATGTCGGCAGTGCTCATCGTTTGCAGTCCTTTCTCAAGGAAAATCACCCGGTTCCGACCAGTACCGGATCATTGTAGCAGATCGCGCGGAAAATCAGAGAGATCGGGTACACTGCCCCCTTTCGGCCGCTGAACCTGGATCCCGAAATTGAATCGTATTGCCTGAGCCGAATCCATTAAATCGAAAAAAGCAAATCCCAAAAGAAGTGGGGGCGGGCTGAAGCCCGCCAAAACGATTCTTCCTAAAGCCCGGCCCCACCATAAGCAAGAATTGCGATTCAGCCAGTGGGCAGTGCACGCATGATAGCATGTAAGCGAACGGAGCCGCGCGCGTCAGCAAGCGGATCTATGCAATCCTTGCCGCCGCATTGGACACGAGTTGTTTGACTCTCAAAGATCCGCTTGCTGACGCGCGCGGCTCCGTATCCTCCTGGCTGTTGGCTTCCATATCCCGCCGCTTTTTGGAGGTTCTGGACCCCATCATTGTCGATCCCTTTTTTGCAAGGGGGCGCAGGGGAATCGTCAACCAGTTGAGAGCGTCGAAGGCCGGGAAGATCGAAGGCCCGCGGCCGGATTGAATGGCAGGCACGCGGGACCCAAAAGCTCGGTTTCCCCAACGTTCCGGGCCGGCTCCCATGTTATTAGTAGTACCGGCAACGAGACGGGATTCACTTTTTTTGCGGGTATCCATGGCAGTAAAATGAGATACACCTTGCGCATCACATCTCTTTTTTCGCGGGAGCACTAATATGAACCTGTTAGCCAAGTTGTTTGACAAAACCCCGAGTGCGATTGATATCCGCTTGCAGCTCAAGCAGATCGAGCGCGACCAGCGGAAAAAGCATCGTGATCTGGATGTCCTGGAACAGACAAAACTGGCCAAGGTGGAGCAGGCCGTGGCTGCAAAAAAAGCCGGCAAGCAGGAGCTGGTCCAGGACATCTTCCGGGACCTGAGACAGATCGAGATTGACCATGGGTATGCCAACAGCGACTTGCGCCGCCTTTCCCTGGCAAAAACCGCCCTCACGGCCTTTCTGCGCAAGCTGGTAATGCTGGAGAAAAACAAGGACCGCAAGAGCCTGCAGAACCTCATCCGGCGCTACAAGACCAGTTCTATCCAAAAGACGATCGACAGCGCCGAGGTGGACGACGACACCTTCGGCAACATGCTGCAGGAAATCCTGGGAGAGGAAGAAATCTCCGTTGCCCAGGAAAAGGTGCAGGAGGATGCGGGCTTCGCCGAGTTTGACCGAGCCATCGAGGAGATGGCAAAATCCGGGGAAGTCGGCGATCAAGAGCCCTTGCAGGCGGCGGCAGCCCTGAGAGCAAAATCGCGGCAGAGCCGCGCGATGCGTCCCTTGTCGGACGACGATCTGGACCTCGAGAAGGAAATCCGGGAAGCGGAGAAGGAGCTCCAGGATCTGAATAGGGAAATCGAAGACCTTCGACGTGAACTGGCCGAACTGCGCGCGCTGGCCGCTCAACTCAAGGCCCAGCAGGACAGCAAAAATGCCGAACTGCAGGCCAAGCAAAGTGAACTGGAGGCGCTGATCGCCGAAGGCGAGGTGAATGAGGCCATGTGCAAGTTTCTCCGGTCCATGATTTCAGACATCCTGGAAGTAATGAAAGATCTTAAGCGCGAAGAGGACGAGGTCAAAGGCAAAATCTACGACATGGAGGGCCGGATTGCGGGCAAGGAACGGGATATAGCCGCTAAACAGCAGGAACTCGCCTATCTCCGCTCCCAGCTCGCGTAATGCGCGTCTCCAGGCGACCTCTGAAATATGAGTTTCCTTTTGTGGAAACTGTCGAAAATAATCCGCTTTTGGCCATCTTGATTGGCTGGACGCACATATGCTGTGAATATCCTGTGCAAAAAGTTTTTCTGAGATTTTTTTGTTGCCTGCCTTCCCCTCCCGCTGTAATCTGAACACGGTCGCTGTGATTTGCGTGACCTTGAACACCGGAGGATGGGTTGCGGACGAGCTTAATAGGTTTGTTCGCGGCACTAGGAGGCTGGAGCCGTCCATGCGATTAACGTCGCGGGGCGGCGCTGACGGAAGAAAGTTCCGGCAGCGGGTAGCACCTTCTGGCTGATGCTCGATCCCGGGCAACGGGAGAGAGGTTCCGAAAGGATCGGGTCAAGGGAACGGAGTTGCAGCGGCTATTTTTTTTGCCGAATCTGTTCCGCTTGCCCGCTTCTTCCAATCAAAGAACAGGTGAAAACGGGACCTCACCTACTAAAGCCCGAATTCCGAAGTTCCTCCTTCTCAAATGAGCGCCCTCGGCGCCATGCTTCTACGCAGGCCGGATTTCGCTTGGGGGAACCGTATTGGGGTTGGCCCGGCCGTTGGATCGTTTTGGGCAGGCTTCGGCCCGCCCCTGGAGTTTATACATTTTCAACTGCGGATCGGGCTTCAAAGCGGCGTCTCAGTATGCGGCTGCCCCGATCTGGAGTGCGGCGACTCGTCGCCGCTTGCGCACATCGGTCTGCAGCGGAACAGGGCGGCTTGCCGCCCTTGGTTCTCGAAACGCCTGGGGAGCACGGCCGGAAGCCGGTTCGTGGAATTCCGGGCAGCAAGCTGCCAGGCCCGGCCAGCAGGGCGATTCCCGGAGCGGCGACGAGTCGCCGCACTCCAGATCGGGGCTGCCTCGTCAAAGTGCCGCAACTCGCCACAGCTTCTGAACCTGACAAATGTATAAACTCCAGGGGCGGGCTTCAGCCCGCCCCCCGATGGATTTGGCGTTAGGAAATCCGCGTCCGCTTCCGAATCCGGGTCAAAGGCAGATGGCTTTGCCTTCGCCACGTGGCTTGGCGGGGATATCAGCGAGACGCGCCGATGACCAGGCAGTCGATGTTCACGATTTCTTCGTCGTGGAGCGCCTTGATCGTCAGGGTGTGAGGCCCCTGGGATATCCGCCCGAGAGCCGTGGAAAAGCACTTCCATTCCTTCTCAATGTAACCAAATCCGCCGGTCGGCCTGAGTTCGATCTTCTTGATCGATTTGCCGTCCATGAGCACATCGTACAGTTGAGGCATGGGCCCTTCATATGCCACACGCAGCACCAGAAGCGCGGAATCGGATGCCTTCCTGAGATCGACGGCATAGGTAACAAAATCCGTCGCCTTCGCACCCCACCTCATCCCAAGGCATTGGCCTTGCGACGCACCCATCTTCTGATCGAGGTCGCCTCCGGACTTCTCCTTGAAATTCTCCGCCTCGGTGAAGTAAAGGCTGCGCTCCTCGCTGACCTCCCCCAAAGCATAGGTGGAGCCGCTTGCGGAAGTCGGTTTGTCGTAATGAGGCGAGCGGCAGGCGATCAGCAGGATCGACAGAGCGGCTGCGGCCAACCGAATCGTCTTCATGGAAGTTCTCCTCTCGGGCAAGCAAATATATCCCATGCATTTCCTGTCTGACAACCAAAGTGAATTATTTTTCCGCGAGCCCTTAACGCTTGTTTTGCCCCTGTTTTCAAGATAAGTTTTGGAGTAATTGGGCTTGCGTCGGTGCGTCCCCGAAAGGAAAGGGGCATGATCAGGTTTTTGGCGGGATTGATCGTGGCTTTGGGACTTGGCGGAGCTGTCGGACCGGGCTCGCTCCCTGCCCAGCATTCGATTTCCACGAGATCAGGCCTGGTCAACCGCCTGAGGGGCCACGCCTTTGTCAGGCGCGTGCCCAGTGAAAATCCGGAGCCGGTTGCGGCCGGCCTTCAGATGACGGACGGCGACTCGATTTTTACCGAGTTCATGGGCCGGGTGGAAATCATCGTCAATCCTGCCGCTTATCTCAGCCTCGATGAAGTGTCGGAAGTGCGCGCGGTCAATACACGGCTCACGGAAACCTGCTATGAACTGCTGCGCGGCGTCTTCGTGATCCAGGCGGGCAGCCCCGGCATGCTGCAGCCGAATGGGCCGCGCCCCCCGCAAGCAGACCAGAGACGGCCAGACCGGTCGGTCGACATGACTCCGGCTCTGGCCTTTGAAGTCAGGACTCCGCACGGCATCCTCACCGTCGCCCGGGAAGGACTCTACCGCATCAGCATCGACAGAGTGGCCACCTGGATTGAGGTGTACGAAGGAGCAATAGCACTCGGCGCCCGCGCGGAAGCTGTCAAGGCACGGAAGGTAAAAAGGGGAAAACGAGTGCAACTCTCCAATGCCTCGCCGGCCGGCACGGAAACCAAAGAATGGACGCTGAAGATCCCGAAAGCATTCGACCGCTGGCGTTTCGCGATCTCCCCGCACGGTGTCGCCGTAGCGGTCGAAGGCAAGGCTTTTGTCATGCGGCCGGACCAGACGGATCCGCAGCTGGTCGCGCCGGAATTCGAGCTGAAGGCAGGCCAGATGCTGTCGACCGAAACACGCAGCTATCTCGAGCTGCAATGCCCATCCGGGCCCCGCATGTGCCTGGACCAACAGACGCTGATCAAAGCGGTTAGCGCCGAATCAGAAGGGGCAGTGTTCGAACTGCAGCACGGCAATCTCCTGGTTGATTCAGGGGCGAATTACTCGAGGAATCCGGTCAAGATCCGGACGCCGCAGGATGCGTTTACCGTCGAACCGGGATGCGTGGCGCGCTTTGATGTTTCCGGCGCAGGAACTGCCGTGCGCGTCTGGCACGGCCAGGTGAAGAGCCCAAACGGAGCCATCAGCCGCGACCGGCGGCTCCTCCTTGGCAGCGGTCCCCCGCTCCGCCGCCAACTGGTCGACGCTGACAGAAGTTTCTCCGACAGCTTCGAGCGCCGCAGCATGGGCCTCATGAGGGCCGGCATCATCCAGCGCCACGAGGGCGCGGTGATCCTCGAGCGCGAGGCAGGCGCACGGCTCGAGCTCGACAAGGCATTGCCCGAATTGCGCGTGCAAATGCTGGAAACCGCGCACTTATTCACTTGGGCTGGAGGCCGTGCCTCCTTGAGCTTCGGCGCGGGCTCGTTGCACGTCAACGAAGAGAGCGAGATCATCGCGGTCAGCAGTTCGGAGCAGGCAAGGGAATTTGCGATCCAGCGCGGTGCGGTGATTGTTTACGCGGATGGAGGATCCGTCCAATTCACGACGTCGAAGCTGCGGATTTCTTCACCCTACGGCTCCGCTCAGATTTCGGGAACCGGCGTTTTCCGTTTCGATGTGGGCGGCTCCGGCATGAGTATCAGAGTGCGCACCGGTTCCTTGCGCATCGCCACGCGGGCGCAGAATTCAGCCGAAGCGGCGATCAAGGTCAAAGCAGGCCAGAGCGCCCTGCTGGCGCCGGGAAGCGGCGCCCCGCGGATCTCCCCTCTTTCGGAGGTCCTCGACGATTTCGACCGTTGGAGTGTCGGAGCGCACGAATTCCCGTTTCAGCGGGTCCGCAAGCGAATGTAGCTCTGCCACGGCGCCGCCGGCAGCCGCTTTTCTATCCCAGAAACGAAGGCAATGAAATCTGAGAATATCCGGTGCACCGCTTCAGCAGACATTGAAGGATCGTGTGAACAAGTTGATAAAACCGCGATTGTCAGCCGTTACCTGTGCGTCAAGTGGCCGGGTGCATCGAGGCATGCCCTTGACCGCCGGGAGCAATTCTCGCCTCCCGCCGCACCCGGCGTTGAGCCTGCAATGGCACAAAAGGTCGAAGGGAGCTGCCAAGGTTTCTTCGGGCGCGCGCCTGCACGATGGAGCGTGGGCGTCCCGCCCAATGCCGCATAGTTTTTGGAGCATGGCGCCGAAGGCGCCCTTGGAGTCTGCTCCTCATACGGAAATCTATCATGGCAAGCAATACTCGGGAGGCGGTTGCCCCGTTCTGGAGTGCGGCGACTAGTCGCCGCTTGCTCAGCCTCGGTCAGCCGCCAAACTGGGCGGCTTGCCGCCCTTTCCCCGCGGGCCGCAGCGGAGCGAGCCGTGGTTTCATCCGGGCGCTGGAATTCCAGGCGGCAAGCCGCCTGCTGTGGCGGCATTCGGCCGAAAGAGCGGCGACCAGTCGCCGCACTCCAGGACGGGGCAGCCGTTTACCAAGTGTCGTCTACTTCGATGCAAAGTGCGCAGGGAGCAGGCCGGGGCACCGTACTCCAATCCTATCCGTTCAATATTCCGCGGGCATCCGTACCTCCATTCGGAGCATGCAGCCTGTCGCACCCGGGCTTTATGATGCATTCATGGATAATCCGTCGTATGATCCGCAGTGGAATTCTGGAATCGGGCCGACATTTTGCCGTCGGGAGCGTGCCGGCTCCCGCGGCGCACGCCCGGAGGAGTAGGAGATGGCTGAGCGAACACTCGCGGTAGTGATGGCAGGCGGCATGGGAGAACGGCTGCGTCCGCTCACGGACGTCAGGGCAAAACCGGCGGTCCCTTTCGGCGCGATTTTCCGCATCATTGATTTTACCCTCAGCAACTGCATCAACTCGGAAATGCGCCAGATCCTGGTCCTGACCCAGTACAAGTCGCACTCCCTCAGCCGGCACCTGTTCACCGGATTCAATTTCCTTTCCCGGCGGCTCGACGAATTCATCGAGGAAATCCCGGCCCAGATGCAGCTCGGAGACCAATGGTACAAGGGCACGGCCGACGCCATCCGCCAGAACCTGGCCTATATCGACAGCATCCATTCCGAACACGTGCTCATCCTCGCGGGCGATCACATCTATAAAATGGACTATCGCCGGCTCCGCAGGTTCCATATGGATCGGGGCGCCGGGCTCACCGTCTCCGTCATCCAGGTGCCGGCTTCGATCGCTGCCGGCCAATATGGAGTGCTGGAAGTAGACAAAGAGGGGCGCATCGTCGGTTTCGAGGAGAAGCCCGCCGAGCCGAAGTGCATTCCCGGAACCGGCAACTGTCTGGCATCCATGGGCATTTACATCTTCAGGGATGACACTCTCTATAAATGGCTCGACAACGACCTTGTCGACTTCGGCAAGGATGTTATCCCCGCCATGGTGAAGGCAGGGGAACCGGTCTACGCGTTTGATTTCACCACGATGAATCAGATCGAAGACTACGTGGCCGTCTTGCGGGACGGCACCCGGGGGAAGGAACTGAAAATCACGGAAGACTGCGGCTACTGGCGTGATGTCGGGACCCTGGACTCCTACTGGCAGGCCAACATCGACCTGGTGTCGGCCAAGCCTCCCTTTTCGCTCTATGGCGAACGGTGGCCTTTCTTTCGCTGCCCGACCTTCTTCCCGCCCGCGAAGTTTGTCCATGAGGCGGGAGCCCGTACCGGCATGGCGGTAAACTCGATCGTCGCGGAGGGGGTGATTGTCTCCGGCGCCCTTGTGCGCGCCAGCGTGCTCGGGTCGGGCACCATTCTTCACAGCCATGCGCTCGTGGAGCATTCGGTGCTTTTTGGCGGAACTATTTACAAGGATAGAGTGCTGGAAACTTCCATCGGCCGCCACTGCCGGATACGCAACGCCATCATCGATCGCAATGTAACCCTGCGCGAAGGCACGGTCATTGGTTACGATCGCACCGCCGACGCTGCCCGCGGCCTGAAGATCCAGCCAATCGCCGGCAGCACCGATTACGTAGTCGTAGTAGCACGCGACACGGTGTTGTAGATTCGGGGACGCACCGACAATCGGATCATCTGAACGCCAGGCCAATGCGGATTTCCCAGACGTTGATTGTGACGCCTCTCTTAAAAGTCGCAGTCCCGGTATCGATCCTCTTGAGATAGTCGCGGAACTCCATCATCAGGGCCATCTTCTCCTTGAACCAGTAGTCGACGCCGCCACCCAGGTTGAGCCAGTTGGCCCCGGATTCGTGACCGAAGGTTCGAGTGTAGCCAAGTGTCAGGGTTGCATCGATTTTGTCGAGCCCGAGATCCATCTTATAGTAGCCGTTCAAGGAGAGGTTTCCCCCGTAGGCATCGGAAAAGCTCGTCTTGGGGCCCCATAGGCCCAGGTCCCCGCCAAAACCGACTCTCTTTTCGGTGAAATACTTTGCGCCGCCGCCGAAGTGCAGGAAAGCTGCGGTAGCACCGTTGCCCCGCAATTGGCCGGGAGCAAAATAAGCGTACCCGGTCGTTTGCGCCGAGGCCAATGCAGACCAGCAGAGGATCAGTAACAATGCGATCACAATTCGTTTCATAGCCACATTCCTTTCAAAGAGCAAAATCGAACTCGAACGATTGTCATGCAGCGGGTCCCGTTCCGCCAATGGGGCCAGGACGGCCTCAAAACTCCAGATTGCCTCCATACATGAAGTTGGAAATTTTGAAACGCTTGTCCAGGATAATGCCTATCACCGGCAGGTTTGCGTAGAAGCGGACATCGCCGATTTCGGGGACCACATACGGCTGACCGTTGTCCAACCGCGGGAAGTAAAACGCCGCTCCCAGTCCGTTATTGGATGGGGGCACGTATTTCTTGATGTATACCTTCTTGGTCTTGGTTTCGAGGTACGTGTCCTTTTGAAGCAATGGGAATTCCATCCTGGCAAATTCCTGCTGCAGGGGCGCGTTAAGACGCTCTTCGGTCGAGTCGAAGGTCACGGCCACGATAATGTCGTTTTCGAACTTCTGGGCGATGAACAGCTGCAGCATTTGTTCCTGCTCCGGGTCGGGCTTCGCGAGTCCCAGCAGCATGGTTCGTGCTATAGCCTGGCGCACGGGTTTGGCAGTATAGAAGCGTATGTGAAAATCAACATCCGAGGTGCTCCGATCCAGGTTGCCATAGCCCTTTGCCAGTTGGGTGGCGGACAGGTATTCCTTCTGAGTCTGGGCCCAATTGGAATCGTTCATGATCTTCAAGGCTTCCTTCGCATTCCATTGGTCCCAGGGCTTCATCGGCTTCTGAGCGGCCAGCACGGGCGCCAGCAACAGGCCGATCACCAGGATTATGATCTTCTTCATAAAGACCTCATCAACAGAGCTCCATAAGCGATTGAATGAGGCCCGAGGGCCGGCAATCAATAGCCCAGGCCTTACACACGACCGTCCAGCGATTTGCATTGCCGCTGGGCGCCAACCCGGGAGCGCGGGCGTCCCGCCCGCAGAAACCTGACGATTACCTATCCTGAGATTAGAATCAGAGGCTTTGCGGGCGAGACGCCCGCGGTCCCAGGAGGGGGCGG